>TARA_B110000879_G_scaffold20469_1_pt1 | contig 57081 bp, 51 predicted proteins | sample TARA_B110000879 | Tara Oceans TARA_B110000879 (sample SAMEA4398094) | marine metagenome | biome: Polar Biome; feature: [SRF] surface water layer (ENVO:00010504); material: water (ENVO:00002006), including particulate matter (ENVO:01000060) such as... | depth 5 m
CACTGTTGTAGCACACCATCCATTGATGAAACTATTCACTAAGTTATCACCCCTTCCTCCCCTCTCCGATCTCCTCAATAATCCTCAGGGACACCACCCAAAAAGCAAATTCCTAGCAATGAATTTGGAAACAAGCTTCACATCGTCGAAAATTGCGCAGGACCCATCCTCGGCTGGAATCTGCAAAAAAACCTTAAGAGAAAATAAAAAAGATCGAAAATAAAAAAGATCTGTCCCTCTATAGAAACCACACCCCTCTCCAATGGATAGACGGCTAGGCCTTCTGAAGAGAAACCAGAGATTTTCGTGGTGCCCGCATTTTAACTCACCTGTATAATGAAAGTAGAAACACCATCGTGATTTTGAGAATACTACCCTTTCTTTCTTACGATTTAGTGGCTATCTTTTCACTCCTCTGCCAGATTTTGACGACCTAAGGAATCTCCCCTGACAAAATCTCGGCGGTTTCACCGATTTACTATTAATGACTCCATGCCTGAAACAACACCATTTCATGAATACCTCACTCCCTATAATAAAACGGGAATCTGGAAACATTGGTCCGGTTATTTGGTCGCGCCCAGATACCAGTATTCCACGACGGCCGAGTATTATGCCATCCGTAATTCCGTCGCCGTGTTGGATACCTCTCCGTTGTTTAAATACCGTATTAAAGGGAAGGATTCACTCCAGTTTTTACAAACGGTTATGGTTCGCGACATTGCACAGTGTGCCGTGGGGGCTGCCCAATACACCTGCTGGTGTGACCCGGATGGCTTTGTCCTGCAGGATGGAGTGATCATGCGCATTGCGGAAAATGAATTCTTGATGAGCTCCGCCGAGCCAAGCCTACGTTACTTTCGCGCCACCGCTACTAAGCTCGCAATAGAGGGTGTCGAGATTCAGGATATCACCAGCGAATATGGTATTTTAGCCGTTCAAGGACCGCATTCTTATCGCGTCGTCTCGCAGTTAACTGAGACAGCTGACTCAATAGATTATTTTGAGCTGGCGGAAACAGAAATAGCCGGTTGCCCAGTCATTATTTCACGTAATGGATACACTGGCGACCTAGGCTATGAACTCTGGATCCGTGCCGATCAGGCGAAGCAGGTTTGGCAATGTCTGATCAATGCAGGTAAAGATTTTAACATCATACCCATCGGTCTCGAGGCCTTAAAGATGGCTCGGGTCGAGGCGGGATTACTCTTGCTCGGTGTGGACTTCGAATCGGCACGGTATGCTTGGGTAGATGCACAGCGCGAGACACCCATCGAGCTCGGCTGGCGATGGATGCTGCGCAAGCTCGGGGATGATCCGCGCCAGTTCATCGGGCGGGCGGCGATTGAAAAACAGATCAACGAGAAATCAAACCGATGGATCACGGTTGGCTTAAGCATTGATTGGCATGATTACGAGAGGGTTCACCTAGAAGCTGGTATCATGCCCCCGAAACATGACCTCTACTGTGAGTCGACCAAAAGCATCTACCGACGCGGGGAAAAGGAATGGGATTATGCAGGCTACGCCACCAGTTTCCTGTTCTCCTCGATCCTAAAGAAGCCCATCGCTATCGCGAAACTCCCGAACGATCTGGCGAAACCTGGCACCGAGGTCGACCTCGAAATATCCATCATTCACAAACCAGCAAATGTGCGAGCTACGGTGCAAGGTATGCCATTTTATAACCCAGCCCACAAAACTGAACAGCCAACCTCAACAGGAAGGATTTCATCATGAATAACAATACAGACTATGATGCCATCGTTATCGGTGGTGGCCACAATGGCTTGGTAAATGCTTGCTACCTTGCCAAGGCAGGCCTCAAAACGCTGGTTCTTGAACGACGCCCGCTGGTAGGCGGGGCGGCCATTACTGAGGAACTCATTCCGGGCTATAAATTCACCACATTTTCCTACGCCCTTAGCCTACTGCGCCCGGATATTGTGCAAGATCTGGATCTGGTTTCCCACGGTCTGATGGTGCTGCCCATGACCAATGTCTTCCAGGCAGGGTTTGATGGCGAATACATGTTTTTAGGTCCTGACTCCGATGTTAATTTCCACGAGATCTCGCGCTTCTCTGCCGAGGATGCCGAGTCCTACCGTGACCTGAGCCACCTCATCAATCGAGTCTGCCACGCGCTCAAACCATTGGTCGATGAGATACCGCCTAACAGCATCAGCCAGGACCCGGCCGACCTCGCCGAGATGGCCGACTTAGATCAATACATGGATGACCTGCCAGAGGACATTAGGGCGATGTTGAAAAAATTCACCCAAGGCAGCGCTGCAGATATTCTAGACGAATACTTCGAGAGTGACCTACTCAAGGCGCAGATTGCTTCCAGTGGCATCATCGGTAGTAAGGCAAGCCCACGATCCAAGGAATCAGGGCTGATCTGGCTGTTCCATAAACTCGGTGAATACGACGGTATCCAAGGCGAGTGGGGTTTCCATAAGGGCGGAAATGGCGGCTTCACCCAAGTTGTCGCACGTGCCTTCGAGTCATTCGGTGGAGAGATCCGCACGGACGCGGGAGTGGATGGGGTCGTCTACGAAAAGGGTGTGGCAAGCGGTGTCCGCCTCAAGGATTCAACAATCATAAATGCAGCTGTCGTCGTCAGCGCGCTCGATCCGCGCCGCACGTTCACCCAGTTAGTCAACCCGGACGACCTTCCAGCAGATCTCATCACAGCGATCGGTGACTATAAGTTCCAGGGCTGCGCCTCTAAAGTGAATTTCGCCCTCTCCGGCCTGCCAAACTTTCCTGGCCTCGAAGGTAAAAAAGATCTATTCACCGGCTTCACGAATGTGGGTCCATCCTTCGACTATCTGGAGGAGGCCTTCGCCGATTGCCTGGCCGGACGTTTCAGCCGCAGGCCATTTCTTGATTGCTGTGTGCAGTCCACCGTCGACCCTGACATGTCCCCTCCGGGAAAGCACGTCATGTCCTGCTTCGTCATGTACACCCCTTATCACCTTGCTGATAGCGATTGGGATACCGAACGCGAGAACCTAGGCGACACCGTCGAGGCAACACTTGAAGAATTCTTCCCTGGCTTCAGAAAACTGGTCGAGCACCGCGAGATAGTGACTCCGCTAGACATCGAGCGAGTCGTTGGATTAAGCGAAGGAAATATTTTCGCCGGCGAAATGTTCACCCCCCAAATGTTCCTCAACCGCCCCGCACCCGGCTGGAATCAATACCGAACCCCAATCACCGGCTACTACCAGTGCGGAGCCGGCACTCATCCCGGCGGAGGAGTCATGGGTGGTCCAGGTAAATTGGCCGCTAGGCAAATCTTGAAGGATAACGCCGAGCTACTATGTGAATAGACCTCAATGACTAGATAAGTCACTGAGGAAGCAAAAGAGGATGAGCATGGCCAAGCTACGACTCTAAAAAAAACTCAATTTTTTTGTCCAATAATCCGTCCTTTGGTGGACTTGTTGTAGAGGTTACCTTATTTATCTATGCTCATAACGAACTCGAATGACGATCACGAACGTTTCACCCGCTTACTTCTCGAAAGCGAGCCGGTGATGCTGCGCGCGATTTTGGTCATCGTTCCGAATCGAGCCGATGCCCGGGAAATCATACAGGAAACCGCCGTCGCTCTGTGGCGACAATTCGACACTTATGACTCCGCCCGTCCCTTCATCAACTGGGCTATGGGGTTTTCCCGTATTGAGACCCGTCGCTTTTTGGCTCGGGAAACCCGCCGGACTCAACTCTCTGAAAAGGCGATGGTAGCACTTGAGCTTGAGATGCAGCAGACGGCGGAATTCGATCATGCCATCGAGACTCACCTCAGTACCTGTCTGCGCAAGCTCAGCGAAAAATCCCTCCGCCTGATCAAAGGCTACTACCATGAAGGGCGTAGCCCCGAAAATCTCTCAGAACGCGAAAGCCAGACGGTCGAAGCGATTTACAAAACAATCCAACGTGCACGCCGCGATTTGAAGACGTGCATCGAAAGACAAATTAGAAAGGCCCAAATATGACTACCTCAACCGATTGGCAAACCCTCATTCAAAAGCACCTCGATGGCCAAACCACCGAAGAGGAAGCCAATACACTCTCGAGAAAAATTGAAACTGATGCCAGCGTGAGATCGGAGTATCTTAACGCCGCTCGAGTTCATAGTGTCCTCTGCAACGAAGTGATCTCCCTCGATCTGGATTCCACTCCTTCCCTCTCTTCCGACCTTCACCCCATCATTCAGGTAAAACCTCGCACAAAACGTTTCACTAAACCTCTTGCCGCCGCCATCGTCGTTGGTGCTTTCGCCGGACTACTTGGCGCCGGAGTCGTCGGCGCAATCAGTTCTCCTTTATCAGAGGCTAAAATGATCTCGATTTTCATTGACGATTTCGAGGATTCTAGCGGCCCCATTGAGCTCGGATTTCCAGCAGAGTTCGGCAATTGGAGTGGTGACCCTGCCGAGGTAGTCGAGGCGGCGGGTGAAAACCGTATGTTGCGCTTTCTTGAGACGGCTAATGTCACCAACACCCCCAATGGCCGCACCTCCGCTTGCAATGTTTTCCAACTCATTGACCTGTCATCCATTCAACAACGATGGAATACGAAAAACCAAGAATTTCAGGTAACTCTGGAACTCTCAGCAAAGTTTCGGAGGGAGGCGGCTTCAACCGACCCCGAACTACCCAAGCTGAGCGGGGTATGCACCATTCATCTCTACCACTGCGAGCCCGAGTCGATCGGAAAAAACTGGCCACTGGTGATTCAGGATGCTGTGGCGATCGGAAACCAAACCATCAAGCTCAAACCTGGAGAAGAAGCGCAGACCATTTCCGCCTCCTGCCTTCTGGATCCGAGAGCTACCATTGCCCTTATCTCTCTGAACGTGAACTCGAGGATCCCGACCACAACTCCCATCAAACTGGGTGGTTACTATGCAGACAATGTCAGACTGACCCTGACAAAAAGTCCCAAACACCCGGTTAAAGTCGTAAATAAATAAAAACCACATCCACCAACATCATAGACATGAAAAACAAATTCAATCGCCGCCATTTTCTTCGTGGAACCGGAGCCCTTATTGCACTGCCCGCTCTAGAATCCATCGGTTTCCGTCAATTTGCTTCAGCTGCAGAAAACTCAGCCGCCCCGCCGCCCAAGCGCGCGGTCTTCCTCGGTTTTGGGTTTGGCGTGACTCAGGAGAGCTGGTATCCGGACATCACGCAAACGGGCGCCAAATACGACCTTTCGAAAGGGCTCGCTCCTTTAGTTCGGCACCAGAAAGATATTACCGTAGTGCAAGGGTGTTCGAACCAATACAACAACGAAGCCCATTGGGGCAGCACCTTCTGGCTCACCGGCGCAAACCGCTATGCGGTCGCCGGACAAAGCATGGCTAACAGCATTTCCGCAGACCAGGTAGCGGCGCAATACCTCGGTCAAGACACACGATTCACCTCACTCCAACTGGGTAGCAAAGATGCGGGTGGCTCAGGACACGGACCCGGGCTCTCCCTAGCTTGGGATCAACGAGGTAAGCCCATGGCCGGACAAAACACGCCCTTGGAGCTCTACCACAAACTTTTCTCCGCGAGCAACCTACCATTGGCACAACGCCAGGCCGCAATCGCTGAGAGACGTAGCGTGCTTGACGCCGTATTAACGCAGGCCAAACAGGTGCAGCGCGGACTATCAAAAAACGACATCGACAAGCTGGATGAGTATTTCCAAGGCATCCGGGACATCGAAACTCAGCTGGGCAAGGAAGAGGCCTGGCTGGAAATACCGAAAGCTAAACCTCCGATCCATGAGCCAGCATCTGGCTTAAAGGGGAAAGAAGAAATCAAGATGATGTATGACCTCATCGCCGCTGCCTTGCAGACAGACAGCACCAGAGTGATGAGCTACCGCCAGCCTGTGCAATCGCTATTACAAAGCTTAGATATTACCGTGGCACCCCACAACATGAGTCACTACACACCGGGCGAACGCATGGAGGCATCTCAAAAACGCGACATCGCTCAAAGTGAGCTGCTGGCAGGATTGCTCGACAAACTCAAAGCCACTAAGGAAGCAGACGGATCCAGCCTGTTAGATCACGTTGCGCTGGCATATGGATCCAACATCCGATCGATCCACTACCTCGATAATTGCCCGACGATTCTCGCAGGAGGCGGAGCCAACTTGACAATGGGCCAACACCTCGCCCTGTCCAAGGACACGCCACTTTGCGACGTCTGGCTGACCATGCTCAATGGACTCGGTGTCCAAACCGAACGCCACGGAGACAGCTCCGGCGTGGTCAAAAAGTTGCAGGTATGATGACCTCTGACAACAACACTCAACTGCCAAACATGAAAAAAATTTATTACTCAGTCTGCATCCTGGCGATATCGCTCGGCGCCCTCACACAGGCCGCCCCACCCGAAGCCCAGCTTCCTAAAACCCACCTCAAGCTATTCAAGTCCCGCTGTTACGAATGCCACGATAGCCTGATGGAAGAGGGAGATATCAACTTAGAAGACCTCTCATTCAATATCAGTAAGGACATGAAGACGGCGGGAACATGGCAAAAAATACTCAATGTCATCAACTCCGGTGAAATGCCCCCTAAGGACGAAAAGCAGATCCCCGCCGAGATGAAAGCCGCCTTTCTCGACGATCTTTCCAACCAGCTGGTCGCCGCCCGCAAGGTCCTTAGCGATACCGGCGGCGTCATCACCATGCGCCGACTCAACCGGCGGGAATATCGCAACACCATTGAAAGCTTGTTAGGGGTAAGCATCAATATCAACGCACTCCCCCAAGGTCTTGGTGCAGGCACCTTCGATACCGTTGGCGCATCACAGTTCATGTCCAGCAATCAGTTCGAGCAATATCTGAAACTGGGTCGCAGCGCGATCGATGAAGTCTTTGACCGGCAAGCTGCTCAGTCTCAAAAGCCGATGGTCCTTCGAATCGAACCGGAAAAGACCATCAACCCGGCCAACGAAAAAGAGGCAAAGGCGATTGAAGAAAGACAAAAGCAATTCACCCGCTGGCAAGTGGGGGTGGACAAGGTGGCGAAGACACCTGAGAACCAGGCGAAGATTGAACAGCTGAAGAAAAAACATCCTTCGATTACCCATCCGATCAACTTTTATAAATATGCGGATCGGTTGGAGGGAACACCGAACGCCAAGAAATTCGGCTTTCGAGATTCCCCAATGGCAGCTTCGTCCAACCCCGAGTGGGATCGCTACCAGTTGGCCTATCACAATCATTATCTCACTCTGCCGCATCGTGAAAAGGGAACGTATTTGAAACTGGGGCATGGCACCGGCCGCATCGACATTACCCCGAAGAAACTGCCCCCTGGGACGTATAAGCTTAGAATTCGCGCGGGTGTCGTCGAAGGAACTCAGGCGTCCCGTCGATTCATCGAGGTCGGACACCCACAGCGGAAGGTTCCCTCCTGGCTGAGAGGTATTGAGGGCGCTCCCGTCAGCAAACACCAGATCACCGGAACGATCGCACAGCCACAGATCATCGAAACCCAACTCGAGGTCGGAGCACATACCACCCGCGAGTTCGCCATCCAGGAACGACAACCCACCGACCTCAAAGCCCTCTGGGATGCCCACAATGCGCTAAAAAGATCCAATGGCTATGGCCACCCGCCCGCGATCTGGATCGACTGGGTGGAATTCGAAGGTCCATTGGCCGCGGCCGAGGGACAATCGATGGCCATCGACTGGTGGGTCGGCCATGATGATGACCTGAATGAATTAGCCCGAGCGCTTAAGATTCTTAAGCAATTCTCCAGACGAGCCCTGCGCGGCATCGAACCCGGTAACGACTTTATCAAAAGTCTACTCGGCCTCTTTGAAAACCAGCGTAAAATCGGCGAGCCTTTCGATATCGCCATCCGTACGCCACTCAGCGTCATCCTTGCCTCTCCCGGTTTCCTCTACCTCAACGAACCAGGAAATGAAAAGGAACGACGGAAACTAAACGATCGCGAACTCGCCGTGCGCCTGGCCTACTTCCTCTGGAGCTCTCCGCCCGATAAACAGCTGCTGGAACTTGCTAAAAAAGACGACCTGCATAAACCAGAAGTCCTTCGCCAACAAGTCGACCGTATGATCGCCGATCCTCGCTCAGACCAATTTGTCTCCGGTTTCGTCCACCAATGGCTCGATATGGAGCGGCTCGATTTCTTCCAATTCGATGTGAATCGCCATCGTGAGTTCGATGAAAGCACCCGCGCGGCATCCCGCGAAGAGGTCTATCAGTCCTTCACCCACCTGCTCCGCGACTCGGACAACGGACGACTCGGCAAACTTCTCTATGCCGACTACGTCATGATCAACGGCTTGCTCGCCACCTACTACGGTATCGACGGTGTGACTGGCGATGAATTTCGTAAAGTCAGACTGCCGAAAGATTCCGTACGTGGCGGACTTTTAGGAATGGCAGCCATTCACGCCATGGGCAGTGACGGTGTGGAGAGTAGCCCGATAGAGCGTGGTGTCTGGGTGCTGCGCCACCTGCTGAACGATCCGCCACCGCCAGCACCACCGAACGTCCCGCAACTATCACGCTTGGAAGGTAAGCCGCTAAGCTCCCGCGAACGCGTCCTTGCACACCAAGAGCAAGCACAATGCGCCAGCTGTCACCGCAAAATTGACCCGATTGGATTCGGCATGGAAAACTTCGACGCCGCAGGAAAATGGCGGACGATGGCGCTATATCCGGAAGGCGACAAAAAGAAGAACAAAGCCAACAAAAAGAACATGTGGATCATCGACCCCTCCGGCTCATTCCATAAAGGTCCAGCTTTTGCCGATTTTACAGAAATGCGCTATCTGATTGCTAAGTGGAAAGAAGATAAGTTCGCTCGTGGCTTCACCGAGCACCTCATCGAATACGCCCTCGGCCGCCCCTTTGGATTTACTGATGAGGATCTGGCGATGAACATTCTATCATCCGCAAAAAGTAAAAACTACTCCGTCAGCGAGTTTTTCCAAGCGATAGTAACCACCAAAGAATTTCAGTCCAAATGATCAAAAACTATCTCACCTACCCCTGCCTAGGCGCCATGCTCTGCATCAGTGCCATGACCGCCATCCACGCCAAAGAACCTGAGTTTAAATCGGAGCTCTTTAAACAAGGAACCCTCGTTTACTCGGATGATTTCGACGGCGCATATTCGAAGAAACGCTGGGGACACAACAGGGGGGACAAGCAGGTCAAAGACGGCAAGCTCATTGTCACCGCACTGCACAAGAATGCCGAGGAGGCAAAAAAGGCACTCAAGAGAGATCACCACCTGGGGCTGGATCCGGAGGCTCACCTGCGCCAGATACCTGAAAAATTCATCTGCCACATGCGCCTCAAGTTTGAATCCGAAAAGCTAGCGCCTAACCGACCTGTGCTCCAAATTGGTCACCACATGATTTCCTTGACCTATCTCGAGGGTGGCGGACACAAAGTCATGCTGCCAGGAGGTCCGAGTTATAAAGAACCCAAGTCAGGCATGAAGATTAACGAATGGGTCGATCTGATCATTGAATATGAAGAGGGTAGGATATTGCTCAGCGTCAATGGCTTCAGCAAAACGTACGAGCACAAAAACGTGACGATGATCAACAAGAAGGACAAATACGGTCCCAGGTTTACCTTCAAACACGGCATTCAAGGACCCAACAGCCGTCTGGTGTTTGATTACGTTAGGCTGTGGAAGGCTGGATTAGAGAACTTGTCACAGCCAACACAAGAAGGGCCAAATACCGCGCCCCTTTCACAGAAACCAAGGCTAGCCAAGTCGGTTGATAAACAGCTGGAATCACATCTTGCGCTGCCGTATGCCACCTACGGTGACCGCGTCATGAAACTGGATCTCTATCGGCCTCGATCCACATCGAGAAATCTGCCGGCCATGGTCTGCATTCACGGCGGTGGTTGGATGAAAGGCAAACGAAACAGCTATACCGTTTTCGCCAAGTCGGTCGCGCTCAAAGGGTTTGTTGCTGTTACGATTGACTATCGTTTAAGTGGAGAAGCGCCATTTCCAGCCGCCATCCACGACTGCAAAGCCGCCGTCCGATGGCTGAGAGCAAACGCAACGAAATACGGCCTGGACCCGGACAAAATCGGCGCCATCGGCTCCTCAGCCGGCGGTCATCTGGCCGCCCTATTAGGCACCTCTGCGGGCGTTCCGGAGCTGGAAGGAACCGGCGGCAACGCCGACCATAGTAGCGCCATTCAAGTCGCATTACCCTGGGCAGCTCAAACTGATCTGACCACCGAACGAATCCGCCTAAAGTCCGAAGCCACCGCAGGCAAGCAGCTCTATCGGAATTTCCTAGGCGGCTCCTACACAACACACCCTGCGCAATACGAACTTGCATCACCGGTCAAGTACCTGGACAAACAAGACCCGCCCTTCCATTTCATCTGCGGCGAGCTCGATGATGGCAGCACCCGCGCCGTCGCCTTCCGCAAGAAACTCGATGCCATGGGCATTCCGTCAAAACTCGATGTCATCCATGGTGCACCACACGGCTTTAGCCAGCGACAAGACTGGTTCACCGAAGCCCTCAACAAAGCCACCACCTTCGCGCATACCCACTTGGACAAGTAGGCCTGATGGGAAAACCAGCGTAAAAAATAATTATAAATAATGGATGCAAACTCACCTTATTTATCGTAAGGGTGTAAAAACAAACAAACATGATGAAAACATCCACTAAATTAATGACTAGTAAATTTTCTTTTCAGTCACTCACAAGCTATTTTTCTAGGCTAAGCGCTGTAGCGGCGATGACCACAGTTATAATGGGTTCTACATTTTCAACAGCGAATGCCCAAGACGCACATCCAGGTGAGGCTATCTTTAAGCTGAAATGCACCATGTGCCACGGCCAGAACGGCGAAGGAATCGCTATATTCCCACCTCTAGCAGGCTCCGAGTGGGTCAACGGCCCGGAAGAAAATTTAGTCAAAATACAGCTCCGCGGCCTTATGGGCCCGATCACCGTCAAGGGTAAGGTATACAACGGTATGATGCCAGCAAATGCCACCATGACAGATCAGGAAATAGCCGATGTTTTAAGCTACGTGCGCTCAAACTTAGGCAACGATGCACCTGCTGTAACTATAGACACGGTGAAAAAAATCCGCGCTGAAGTAGCAGGAAATACCACTCCAATCACAGTAAAAGATCTGATAGATCCACTAGCAGTTGCAGAAAAGCCTGAGGTGAAGGTTGAGCCAACGCCTGCAGTAATACCAGTTCCAGAAGTAACGCCTAAACCAGCCAAACCAGAAGTGAAGCCAGTGCCCGAGGTTAAGGTAGAACCTAAGCCAGTTAAACCAATCGCTCCAGCGGTAGTGAAAGCAGGGAATCCAGGACAAGTTCTCTTCAAAGCGAAATGTGTTGCATGTCATGGAGCGAATGGTGAAGGAGTGGCTATATTCCCACCACTCGCAGGGTCAGAATGGGTCAACGGCCCAGCAGAAAACCTCATTAGGATCCAACTTCATGGCCTAGCAGGTCCCATCGAAGTGAAAGGTAAACTCTACAATGGTATGATGCCGAATAACGCCGCTATGAGCGACCAAGAAATAGCCGACGTCCTCACCTACGTCCGCTCCAGCATGGGAAACAAAGCCGATGCTATCACTGCTGACATGGTTCTGGAACACAGAGCTGCAGCGATAGCAAACCCATCACCAGTCACTGTAAAAGATCTTATCGATCCAACAATACGGGTCGACACACTCACTGAACCAACAGAACTAGAAGGCTTTAAGACAGCGCAACATAATAGCTCTGGTAACGTCATCTTCTGGGTTATCGGCATCATGGGAGTTTGCATTCTACCTGCCTTGGCTGGACTCGCTAAGAATTAATTATTGAATGGCACTTCTTAAACTAGCCAAGCTAGAAGACAAACCCGAGATCTTTCACACTCTTCAAGGTGAAGGTGTGAGCGTGGGAGTGCCGTCCATTTTCGTAAGGTCTTCCCTATGTAATCTCCACTGTAGCTGGTGCGATACCGACTACACCTGGAACTGGGAAGGCACACCTTGGCAGCATGAGACCGGCGTTAAATATTTGAAGGAAGACTATATCGTCAGCCTCGAAGCCACCGCGGTAGCGGCATTAGTTGCCAGTTACGACTGTAAGAACGTCATCCTCACTGGCGGTGAGCCATTGCTTCAGCAACCCGCATGGGAGGAAATGATCCAGCTTCTTAGGAAACAAGATCCTGATTACAGATTCGAAGTTGAAACGAATGGAACAAAGATGCCATCAGAGTTCATGAGTGATTCCATCGATCAATGGAACGTTTCCGCTAAGCTAGCTAACAGCGGTAATGATGAAAAAATCAGAATCAAAGGTGACGTCCTACGCTACTTCGCGAGCAAAGAAAATACTTGGTTCAAATTTGTTATCCAGTCCGCGGAGGATCTAACCGAAGTTCAGCAGTTAGAGAAAACTTACGCGCTCCCAAAAGAGAAGATTTTACTCATGCCAGAAGGTAGAACCGAAGCGGCACTCCAGCAAAAACGCCTCTGGCTAGCAGATATCTGTCGCGATCAAGGCTACAGATTCTCCGACCGCCTCCACATCCAGCTCTGGGGCAGCAAGCGAGGAGTGTGAGACAGCTTTAGCTTAAAAAATCCTACTTACGCTCAGTGAATAGCGGAATAAACTTGCACTCTAGGGACACGGTAGCAAAGAATAGAATAGTGAAAGATTTAGAGGCAGCAGAAGGATATTTACAGCTCGAGATGGCAGAAGACGCCCTCGTGGAGCTGAGGAACATGCCTGCTAAAGAACACGGTTCAGAGCGCTATAAAGAACTACTTTTAGCCACCCAGATGATGCTCCAGCTCTGGAAACCTGCTGCTGTGACTGCTCTGGAACTGTGTAAGATAGATCGCAAAGAGAAGTCCTACTTTATCCATGCCGCCTTCTGCCTCCACGAATCAGGAAATACTCTAGCAGCACTTCGCCAGCTACTTTCAGGCCCTAAATTACTATTTGGAGATCCTCTTTATCATTATAATCTAGCCTGCTATCACGCAGTCCTTGGTAATCTAACAGACGCCCGTGCGTGCCTAGATAAGTCATTCAAGCTAGACCCAGAACTGGAAAAAACAGCCTCAGAAGACAGTGATTTAAAGAGCCTGTTTGTTGCTTAAATTTGGACGGCAATCGGTTTCTCCCAAAATAATGCCTTGCCAGCCTCAGGATCTAATTCGTAGCCAGAGAAGCCAAACTTCTGATAAGCCGCTTTTGCAACTTCATTTTTACTCAACACCTCTAGAGTCATTTTACAACAGCCTTTTAGACGTGCTATTTCCTCTACCTTATCAAACATTTTCTCACAGATCCCAAGACCTCTGTAATCAGTGATCACCACAACATCATGAATGTTGATGATTGGTTTGCATAGAAAAGTAGAAAACACCTCGAAGCAATTCACCAGACCAGCAGGCTTCCCGTCCACATATGAGATCACTGAGAATGCATGGGGGAGTTTTGCTAGCTCGTTTACTAAGGAATTTATTACCTCTGCACTGAGCGACTTGCCGCCCCCCATTGGGTCAGACGCATAGAGGTTCAACAATAGCGGGATTTCATGCTGATGTTGATCGCATGAATAATCTGCTTCAATCACCTCTAGATTCATATGCTTCATCTCTCTCACTAGTCACGATTAGCCTTCTTGAGCTTCTTCTCTTCACGCTTTTCCTTTAACGTCTTTTCCGATTTCTTCTTCACTGTTTTTTTAGAATCTTGTCCCTTAGCCATGTCTCTTTTCTCTATTATTGACCATCAATGTAAAGCGTATTGTGACGAACATCTAAGTTTTAGGCACTCCCTCACTGGGAGAGCTTAACATTCTCTATGTGACATGAGTAACATTCTATTTGCTTTCTGGGCTTAGAATATGTATTTTCAATTAGTAAATAAAATTAAAACACCTGCCAATCATAAGCATGAGCCCCTATTGAAATGTGGAACCTCATGTATTAGATATTTTCAGTAATAATGACTTGGTATTCATGCTTATGCACTATCAACGAACAATTCAAAAGATCACCACTGCAGCGTTAATAGCACTCAGTTTTGCGCCCTCTCTCTATGCTCATCCGATCATCCCTGGTTTAGAATCGAGCAAAATATCGCCTGAACTTAAAGGACGCGTACTGATAGAAGAACTCAACTGTGCCGCTTGCCATAAAAGCGACGCTCCATTCGCGGCACGATCAAAAAAAGCTCCTCGGCTCACGGACATCGGCTCACGCGTGAATCCGACTTACCTAAAAGCATTCATCAAGGACCCTCATGGGATGAAACCAGGCACCACGATGCCTAATGCCCTCATTGGAATGGACACTAAAGAGAAAGATGAGGCCGCTGAGTCAATCACACATTTTTTGATGTCACTGAAGGAAAATAACTTCACTCCTAAAGTTCCAAACCATGTCGCAGCTAAGCAAGGTGAACTTTCATTTCATACCAAAGGTTGTGTTGCATGTCATTCACCACGCGATGAAGAGGGAAAAGAAACACTGATCAAAAATTCAGCTCCATTGGGTGATCTGACGAAAAAATACAGCCATGAAAGCTTGGTCAAATTTCTGGTTAACCCACATGCTGCCCGCCCATCAGGACGGATGCCCAAGTTGGATATCCCCCAGAAAGAAATAGAGAACATAGCAGAATACTTATTGCGAGATACTAAAGTCCCCGGCCATCTTAACTACACTCTCTACCAAGGAAGTGTCTCCGAAGGAATAGACTCCGATGGTATTAGACCCATCAGAGCGGGACACATTGAAAACTTCGATCCAGCGAGTCTGGGGAAAATTCACCGCCAATATGCCGTAGAATACGAGGGCTGGATCAATATCACCGATCCGGGCAGCCACACGTTCTATCTGCAAATGAATGGCGGTTCATTACACGTCGATAATCAGCAGGTCTTCGCAGTGAAGCCGAGCCAAATGCGCGAGACTCAACAGCTAGAAAAAGCAGTAACCCTAGAAGCGGGCTGGAAAAAAGTGCAGTTGACGTATTACCACACTGGCCGAAACCCTAAACTCAGTTTTGAAATGAAAGGACCTCAATTTAAGCGAGCATCAATCCCTGCGTCACTTCTATCAGCCTACAATAAACTTATCCCTAAACACATACCGTTTAAGCATGATCCGGTTCTTGCTAAAGCAGGTCGTGAACATTTTTCCGCGCTCGGGTGCGCTAGTTGCCATGATGATTTAAAGGTAGAGTCTAAGGATTACATGCCATTCTCTGAGCTCACCGCTGGTAAAGGCTGCATCAGCAAACCAGGTATACTAATCGATACAAAAAGTAAGAGTCCTCATTTTGACTTAAGCCCGCAACAATATGAACTCATCACAAAAGTACTAGAGCCGGCGGAAATGAAGCCGCTAACCAATATCGAAAACATTCATAAGACCCTCGTCACATTCAACTGCACCGCTTGCCATGAGCGAGAAGGCGTGGGCGGGATCAGCGCTGAGCGCCTCGAGACATTCACTGGTACTCACCCAGAGCTGGGAGACCAAGGTAGAATCCCTCCTACTCTCACACACGTGGGAGCTAAGCTTAAGCCAGAATGGATCCATAAAGTATTAATCGAAGGTAAGCGCCAACGTCCTTATGTGAATGTCGTCATGCCTGATTATGGAGCTGACAACATCGGCCACCTAGTGGAGCTTTTAGGTGAGGTTGATAAGCTAGAGACGGTAAAAATCCCCGTAATTGAAAACATCAAAGAATCAAAAAATGCCGGCCATAACATGATCGGTCCCACAGGATTTAGCTGTGTAGCTTGCCATAACTTTAATGGTGAAAACTCTTCCGGTGCAGGCGCACTAGATCTTTCTCATGTTACCAAAAGTTTAAAGAATAATTGGTTCCACCTGTTTATGCAAAACCCCTCACGGTTCCATGCCACTGGAATCATGCCTAGCTTCTGGCCTGGTGGTCAGTCGATCCGTCCAGATATACTCGATGGCGAAGCAGATCAACAGATCGAAGCTCTCTGGGTCTACCTCGCAGATGGTTCCCGTGCCAAAAAGCCCGAGGGACTTTCTCGCCAATCGAATGATGTGCAGGTATTCGACAAGGCTGAAATAGTCAGAGGTCGCGGCACAGTGGGCTATCGTGGAATTGGAGTCGGTTATCCAGAACGGCTTAATTTAGTATTCGACTCCGAGGAAATGGCTCTGCGAACACTCTGGAAAGGCGCATTCGCTAGTGTCAATTTCGGATCGTTCAAAGTCGCCGGTAAATCGAAAATTTCATTCCCTGCTGGGATCCCATTCCATCGTTTAAAATCGCTGGATGATAGTTGGCCATACAAATCGAAGACCAATTACACGTTCCCACAGGATCACGGTTATAAGTTCCTTGGATACCGCCTCGATGAGCAGCGAAGACCGACGTTCCAGTTCCGCTTCGGAGACATCGTAGTAGATGACTTTTTCGAGGACGTTTCTGAAGGTGGTGAAGGTGCTAAATTCATAAGAACATTCAGTTTCGACACACCAAAAGCACAGAAGCTATTTTATTTCCGGGCCGGAGCGGGTCAGAACATCAACGCTAAGCCAGACAAGCTCTATCTTGTCGACAAATTACAAATCCGGATCACTAGTGATCATAAAGGACTCATTCGTGAGGGAAATCCTAGTGATTTACTCATCCCACTTGAGCTTCCTAAAGGAAAATCTAAACTCACAATAGAATACCAATGGTAAAATTAAACTCCATACTAAAGACATCAGCAGTCGCCCTATGCTCCTTCACCTCTCTACTACAAGCTGAGGATTTAGGGAAAATGTGGGGAACAGCCGAAGAAGAGGCTAAGTATTATCCAATCGTGGATATCCCTATTCCTGCCAATGTTCCTATGCGACCAGGAAGTTTTGACTTCCTCCCAGATGGTCGGCTTGCCGTTGGCACACGACGTGGCGACATCTATTTCATCAAGGGCGTGATGGATCCAAAACCAAATCCCACCTATCACCTATTTGCTAAAGGACAGGATGAAATCTTCGCTTTAGACTGGAAAGATGGCGCCATGGTGGCCACTCAGTTTGGCGAAGTGACTAAAATTTCTGATGCTACCGGCGATGGAGTTGCAGATCGCTACGACACGCTCAGTAATCAATGGGGGTTTGCTGAATACCACGAATTCGCATTTGGCTCAAAACATGATCCTGATGGGAATATCTGGGTAGCTCTCGGGCTGAGTAGTTCCTACAAATCACATAATCTATTTCGTGGTTGGGCGGTTAAAATAACCCCCAAGGGTGAAATGATCCCTGTCTGTAGCGGACTAAGAAGTCCAGGAGGTGTGGGAGCGAATGCTGAAGGAGCAATGTTTGCCATCGAGAGCCAAGGCCCATGGAATGGATGCTGCTCGCTTAAGCATCTCAAACCTGGAGGCTTTCTAGGTCACCCTGCTAGCTATAACTGGTATCCCTATGCACCCGGTATGGAGACTCCCGCTGTGACTCCTAATTCCCCATCACGTCTGCAGATAGAAAAGAAAAGAATCAAAGAACTAGTGCCACCAGCAGTCCTCTTTCCCTATATAAAAATGGGGAGATCTATTTCTGGTTTCCAGCTGAATCAGACTGGTGGAAAATTTGGCCCATTTGAAAACCAGATTTTCCTCGGAGACTACACCCTCAGCCTCATCATGCGCGCAACCACTGAAAAAATCAATGGCGTGTGGCAAGGCGCATGCTATCCATTTAGAGAGGGTCTTGGAACAGGGATTATGAATGTGGAGTTTTCCCCGAAGGGCCAGCTGATTGCAGGTGGATTCACGACTAACACCCAGTGGCCAGTTCGTGGAACTAAACCTTATGCCATTCAGCGTATTGACTGGTCTGGCATCGTTCCTTTTGAGATCAAAGAAATCAATATCAAGAAGGATGGCTTCCTCATGAACTTCACGAAGCCTGTTGATACGAAAGTAGCCGCTAACCCTGATCTTTATGAAGTAAAGACCTACACGCATGAATACAAAAGTGCCTACGGAAGCCTAGAATTTGATCAGACAGCGCTTAAAGTAACCAAAGCAGTCCCTTCAGCGGATGGCCTCTCCGTGAGACTCTACCTGGATCAAATCATCGAAGGTCACATTCACGACTTCGACCTCGCTCCCATGAAATCAAAGGAAGGAAAAAACCTCCTTCACACCAAGGCTTATTACACTGTGAACGAGATTCCGAAAAACTAAGCTCTAGGCTCATCTCTGTACCCCAAATTCTTAAAAACCATGAAATCACCCCGCTATCTATTCTCAATCCTACTCACGCTCAGTGTACCACTCATCAGTATGATCAGTCAGGCCAGCACCCATCCCGTAGCCGAAAGCCCTCAGTGGCTTACCTTCGAAGGCGGTGAAGGCCCAGGAAAAGGCCAGCACATCGTGCTAATCACAGCGGAACAGGAATACCGCAGCGAACAATCCTTTCCAATGATGGCTGGTATCCTAGCCAAGCATCACGGATTTCATTGCACCGTGCTCTTTGGAGTAAATGAAGACGGTCTCGTTGACCCAACGATGCCAGTATTTCCTAAAAAAGGTGAGGAAGATAAATTCAAATCACATAGTATCCCCGGACTAGAACACCTAGCGAAAGCTGATCTGGTAATCTTCAAAACCCGCCTACTAACTTTGCCCGAAGACCAGAAAAAGCATATCGTAAATTACATCGATTCAGGCAAGCCGATCATCGGAATACGTACCGCCAATCATGGATTCCGAGGACCACTTCCCTATAAAATTGACGGTAAGCAAGTAAACTGGGGGAAACTGCTTGGTGGCGCTTTCATGAAACACCACGGTAACTGGCATCGCGACTCAACCCGTGGCGACATAGTGGAAGCGATGAAGGCCCATCCTATTTTAACCGGAGTCAAAGACATCTGGGGGCCATCAGATGTCTACCGTACTTACAAAGAGGGAGACAGCTTACCGGCAGATTGCACCGCCCTCGTCTTCGGACAACCACTCATCGGACGCGAAAAAGGTGGGGCATCGAACCCTAAAAAGGTCCCTTTACCTGTCGTTTGGTTTAAAGATTGGAAAACAAGTGACGGTAAAACTGCGCGCGTGGTGCAATCAACCATGGGTAGTGGCAAGGATCTGGAAAGCCCCGGACTTCGCCGGCTCATCATCAACGCCGCATACTGGAGCATGGGAATGGAGAAACAGATTTCACCAACAAGCAGCGTCGATTACACTGGTGAATACCAGCCTTTAGTGAGTGGCTTCCAATACGAAAAGCTAGGAGTAATCCCACAAATTCCAGCAGCTTACCGCCCACAAGCTAAGAAGTGATATGTAGCGGGAGTAATCTCAGCGCTTCCTTCTTCAGAAAGACAGGGTCGTCGAAGGGATCTGCTGAGATATCTTGCCAGAGGACTTTGCCGTTGGTGTCGATGAGGAATGTTCCATGCAGGGGTTGGTCTTCGAAGTCGTCATAGGAATTATATTGGCGGAAGATTTTACACTCTGGATCGGCGAGGAGAGTGAAAGGCATGTTTTCACCATCTTTGACATAAGCTTGCTGAGATTTCTGAAGTTCGGCCACGGTGTCAGTGCTCACACAAAGGACGTTGAATCCGGCGGCTTCTAGCTGCTTATGATGCTCAGCAAAGGCTTGGAGTTGATCAGCGCAATGGAGGCAAGCATGTCCGAGATACAGGATCAGTATGGTGGGCCGCTTGAGAAACGAGTCGAGCTTGATTGGCTCTGAGTCGCCATCAGGGAGTGTGAAGTCTGGGGCATTTGGAGGAGTCCAAGCGATGGGACCGAGGGTGTCGAGCTCAGGACGATGGCCAATATCATCATGTACTGTAGCGGGAAGTTTCCAATCCGCAGGAAGATCTAGTGCCGCTGCAATAGGAATTAAGCGAGTAAATGGAGGGGTAGAAAGGTCGGTAGAGGAGCTGATCTTGCGGAGTTCCTCAAAGGCGGCACGGGCTTCTTCTGTCTTACCTGATCCGTGAAGGACTTCAATGCGGGCGGCTAGAGGGAGGACCTGGCCAGTAGCCTTCTTGGTGGTGGCTTCTTCGCTGAGCTTGAGAGCTTCCTCGTTGTCACCGAGCCGGAGACGGATCAGCGCAAGGGCGTATTTATCCCGCTTAATATCACCGAATTTCTCGCGAGCTTTAGGCAGGTCATTGTTCAGGATAGCGAGGTAGGCTTCGAGACCAGATTTCGCTTGCTCAAGAGACTTGATGAGGCTGCTCGTCTTCATACCGGCGGCTTTCACCGCTTTCTCTCTATCTTTCTTAGATTTCTTCTCAGTAGTCGCTTTTTCAACTGCTTTGATGGCAGATTCTTGGTGCAGTTCTTGAGCCTTGATTATAAGAGCATCGAACGAGACAATGGCTTCGCTGAGCCCACCATTGTTTCCTTTTTCGAAATGTGCTGTGCCGATGAGCTGCAAGCGATCCCGCTGATGCGCGAGAGAAAGATCTTCTTCTTGGAGATAGGTAGTTTCCACCAAGGCGAGGGCCTGATCCCAGAGTTCGAACTTAGTAAGCACATCAATCAGCCGAGCGCATCCGTATCCTGCACTACTACTTCTCTTAGTGATTTTATTGAGCTTAGGATGACGTGGGTTAGCGATGAGAGTTTTCGCCATTGCTAGCGCATCTTGAGTCCGGCCGATATGGATCCAATTCCTCACTAGCCATTCGTTATTGTGCGCGTAGTTATGGATTTGGTCTGGAAGGACACGAGACGCGAGCATCCAGCGATGGTCAATACGGGCTGATGCTTGCTGATGCCAAGCGGAATCCTGGTAGCGGTGGAGCTTAGAGTAAATATGGCCTGGCATATGCCACATATGGGCGATAGAGGGAGCGGAGGGACCATTTTGGGCGGCAGACTTTAGAGCTCTAGAACCCTTCCGTTTATCCCAGAGGTGGATTCGGAAATGGTGGGCTGGATGCATCGGGTCTTTGGCATGAATTTGATCTAAGATAGCATTGACCGCTTCATAGCTGTGAATAGGGAGTCCTTTGCGGGAGAATTGCCAGATACGACACACTAGAATCGCACGAGCTTCGAGATCTTCAGGAAACTCATGGATAATATTCTCGTAATCGTTGATGTGTTCTTGATGGCGCTTTTTTGCGTCTTTGGGATCATTGTCGAAATAGTTACTGTGAGCATCAATGTAAAGACGCTCACGATTGGTGGCTTTATCCTTTAAGGCGGTGGCCTTTGCGGTAAAATCCTTGGCCCGCTTGGCATTTTCCCAGTTAGCCATTGCCATCCCCCAGTAAGCCATGGCGCAGTTCGGGTCATGAGCTGCAATTTCCCGAAAGCTCCGCTCGGCTTCAAAATACCAAAATCCATGCAACTGGCCGAGGCCTTGATCAAAATATGCTTGCGCCTTTGGCCAAGAAGAAGTGATGGGAATGGTGACTTTACCAGTGCCCCCTAGAAGAGAGGCAGATTGGCGCGGTCCTTCGTCGAAGGCATCTCCAACGTGAGAATGTCCTGGAAGCGGCTGATCTTCCTCTGCGAGGACGAGACAAGGAAGCAGAAGAAGAGCAATGAGAAATTTAATAGTGATCATTAGAAGTATGGCAACGGTACTTAAAACACCGAAACCTAATGTATAATACTTACCCTACACTATGAATATTTCGATTAAATATCTGCTTTAGGTCATTTACAAGAATCGCTTCTCTAACTCCTTTAAACTGATTTTGGTCAAATCTACACCTACAGAATCATTGAGCTTCTCACGACAAGAAGGTTCCATATTTTCCTTTAGCCGCTTAAGATGTTCCTGAGGAGCGGTAAGCACAAAGCTAGAACAGCCCATATTAGCCACAATTTCACAGATTTCCTTCGCAACTTGCTCAACTGCACGCTTCTCAATTTCGATGTCTAACTTGGTTTCACCGTGAGACATGGCCTCACCTTTACCAGCGGCAGATCCGCCATTAAACTTTCCCGGGCCATCCGTAGTGACTGCCCCTACTGGGAGCTCTAGTTCCTCCACAGATAGCTCCACTAAATGAGCAAAGTTTTTAGGGTTGTCGCCTGCTTCAGTGAATTTCAGAACCCTCACGGTTCCCAAGTCAGTCAGAATTAACAAGCGGTCTAAGGTATGTTTTATTTTATTCATATTAGGAATAGATTAGCATAACTAAGAGAGAAGGCAAAAGATATCGTGTGTTGATCTGTTAGCCCACTGAACTAATGATTTACAGAGTTATTCTAGTCTGCTGAGTGGTCACTCTGAGCATGATTGAGACATCATTCTTGTCCTATAGCTGTGGGTTGCTAAAAATAGGCTACAGAATTTACAAACTAACTATTTTTGCGCTGACTCTATGGATACGATAGAATAAGATTTCAAATTATTTGGTAATTAAAGCCAGCTAACTCTTTAGTATTCATTCTTGCCTTGTCAGAGGATGTGGCTAGATTTCGCGTTAGTTATGACTATTTGGCAAGCGATCATCGTGGGCATTGTGCAGGGATTAGCAGAGTTTTTGCCCATCTCATCATCGGGACATATTGTTCTTACCCAAATGCTGTTAGGAATTGAGGAAAACAGCTTATCATTTGAGATCGTGCTTCACCTTGGGACGCTGCTAAGTGTGCTGATCTACTTCCGCGCCAGTTTATGGAAATTATGTCAATCACTTTGGACGAGAGAGATGAAAGAGGAACGTATGATGATCGTTTGGCTCGGCGTAGCCACTGTGCCTGCTGTGATCGCCTATAAATTATTTAGTGACTCCTTTAAAGCGGCGTATGAGAACCCTGTCCTAGTGAGTGGGCTGCTTTTAATGACCGCGGCATTGTTGTTCGTTCCTAAAATCGTAAAAAATAAGACCTCAAATGTTGGCGCAAAGAGTTCCCTCTGGATGGGACTGGCTCAGGCATTTGCCATCCTGCCAGGAATTTCACGCAGCGGCTCTACAATCGCCGCAGGCCTGGTGAGTGGCGTGAAGGCTGAGAAGGCTGCTGAGTTTTCGTTTCTGATGTCGATTCCTGCCATCGCCGGTGGCTTTGTTTTAAACCTAAATGAGGAGGCTGTGCTGCAAGGTAGCTGGGCGAACGCAATCGAATCCTGCACTTCTGATGCCTATATTTGGGGAGCTGTTGCTTCTGCTGTCGTGGGACTATTCGCCATTTCTCTCGCCATGAAAGTGGTGAAGCAAGGTAAGCTAGAATATTTCTCTTACTATCTGATCACTGTGAGTATCGCGGGCATGATCTACTTTACCGTGAATCCAGTCTAGAGAGTCTGCGCCTCTGAGCGCGACCTCCATGTTCACTCGCGTTTGCTCCCCTTCAACAGTGGCCTAATGAACGAGCTGAAGGTCTATTTATTTCGCGAAGAAATCTAGTACCAATACTTTATCTAGTGACGGCAGGAGTAGTTTCACGAATGCCTGATGAGCTGCATGCGGCACGTAAACATCAAGTCCCTTTTGATCTTTAAAAGTCACAACAAAACAATGAGTAAACCCTTCATTCTTATTTTCCTTACTAACATTAGTTCCCCACTCGTAGCCAGTGATCGTCTTGATTTCCTTTGGTAATTCACCGAATGCTTTTTCAATCGCCACGACCTGTTCCTTAGTGGCTGTGTCCTTGAACTTAAACATCACCACATGACGAAGAGGAGCAGCCTTTGCATGATGATGCCCATTAGGCCCCTCATGATGATCAGCATGGAGAGAAAGAGAGAGTGATATCGAAATTAGAAGCAGCTTGAGTATTTTCATAACAACTACTTTTTATCAGTGCCAAAGCTTACTGACAATTTCTTTCTTATTTTTTAGGTTTTGCTTCAGCCGGCCAGTAGCTTTCACCCACTCGTTCAAGGAGATCCTTAACACTGCTCTTCGATCCTGTCCAGAGCCTCTCAGCCACGATTTGCACACGCTTACCCGGCCTCCCGTATTCTGGGAATCCAGGTCCCGTACCGAAGAGTAATCCCTCTTCTGCCTTTTCTTCAGTTGCCCATGAGCACACTTGCCCACCCAGCACCTTACCTTGATATTTTTTGGGATTAAATTTTTTCCAGTAGGCAAAAGGCTGTGGGCTGCGTCCAGCACCAAACATATAAGGTGACCAGCGCGCGATGATCTCCGGAGCTGTCATATAGAGTTTGTCCGCCACATACAGGGGCGTCCAAGAGGTGTTGAGCACCTTGTATCCAGCATTAAAATAGTCTGCCGGCATTTTGCCGCGATGTTTTATATCAAAGGGGCAGACAATGATGTCTTTATGAATCTCTGGTTCAAGAGTTGGCGAGAACCCTTCCCAAACAAGCATCTGTCGATTATTATTTTTGATGAACCCGTGCATCCGGTTGATAAAGTAGTTGAAAAGTTGGTCCCCATTCTCAAACTTCTCTTTCTTCATCCGTGCAACACAGTCCACACAATTAGTACCCTGATAGTGAACTTCGTCGGCACCCAGATGCCAATAGCTACCGGGCATCATCTCCATGACCTCGGTGAAAAGCTTCTCTAGAGTCTGGTAGGTCTGTTCTTTGCCGATACAAAGCTTACCTCCAACTCCACCACATCCTAATGATGGGATACCCTGAATTAATGCTCTTGCATGTCCGGGCACATCGATTTCGGGCACTAACATGACATGGTATCGGCGTGAAACTTCCATGAGCTTTGCAATCTCTTCTGGAGTGAAATGGCGGTCTTTGGTTGGCAAGTTCGGGAAGGCCGCGCTGGGCAAGGTGTAGCTTTGATCATCGCTGAAATGAATCTGATAGCGGTTCAGCTTGTATGAAGCCATGCGCTTGATCGTCTTGAGATGAAAATCAATCGAGTGAAAGTTTCTGGAATTATCGATCATCAGTCCCCGATAGGGGAACTCAGGTTGATCGGAAATAGTCAGCTGCGGAATAGCCTGCTCTGGGCCAGCGTGCATTAGCTGTAGCAGCGTACGGGTGCCCCAGAATAGTCCCTCGCTGGTCGCGGCAGAAATAGACATACCCGAGTCGATCTTGAGTTGGTAACCCTCCTTCCCCAATTGCTTATTCTTCACTAAGTTTAGCTTAATAATACTGCCTGACATCTTCGCATCAGAATTCCCATGGGAAGCAATGAATCCCATAGCCGTTAGATCCTTCACGCAGGTGTCTGCCAGTTCTCCATGTGAGCCATCGTGACTCAAGAACAGCTGCTTGCTGGGCGTGAATGAACCTTCACTGACTAATACCTCCTGAGGATAGGGCACAAGTGACATAGGGAGTTCACTACCTTCAGCAGATGCTAAAGGAGTGCAGAAGGTCAAAATGGTAATAGAGATAATGCTCAAAAAAGTTTGTTTCGTCATGGATGATAGTGCCGGTGGCGTTAAGTTTGTTCTCATTTTTGTATCAGGTATGATTTCAAGAGAACAAGACTATAGATGAAGTCTACTCTCTCTGGAATTCATTTTTATCAAAAAAATGTTTAATAACATACCCTCGTTTTAACCAATTAATTTTTCCTCTTTCCCTCAACACATTTGACATTTAGTCTCACGCCATGATCCTACGTTCCTTTCTTCTTATCACCCTGCTAACTTCGCTAGCAAACTCCCAAACTACAAACCTAATTCCTAAACTTGATACCAAGGGAGACGTCTACAAAACCGAGGGTATTAATGACCCGCTAATCTATGGCAGCACAGTGGGTGAAAAGAAAATGATCATGCTCTACACTGACTTCCAAGACATAAAGTCAACGACTGATAGCAAAACGGCGGGAGAGGCTATCCTCGGTAAAGGCCGATTTTTAGAGATTTTCCATAAGCAATCCCACGGCAATCTCAAGATTTCCATCGATCATATCCACGGTTGGCGGCATCTGCCCAAGAAACAGAAATCTTACCACGCCAAGACGACCGAAGCACATCGCGATATGTTCATCGATGTATTCGCGCTCTATCCTAAAGTTGATTTCAACAAGTATGACTACATCGTTGCCAAGATGCCGGGCCGCGGCAACTTCGCTTTCGGCGAGCGAGACGACCTCGCCATCCCTTACCGCGATGGCAAGATTAATCTGGTGGTGAATATCGGTAGTAATAACCCTATCGTATTAGTGCACGAAGTAGCCCACCTCATGGGCCTCCCCGATCTCTACACAATTGGTGATCTTAAGCCTAAGAATCCAGTTGGTGAATGGGATATTATGTCCATTGCTCACAATGCCACCGGATTTATTGGATGGCACCGCCACAAACTAGGATGGTTGGCACCAAGCCGTAAAACTTACCTCACGGATGGGTCACATTCGATCGATCTATCTGCTCTGGATGCCAAGTCCGGTGTCTCGATGATTGTTATCCCAGCGGATAACCCAAAGCATCCAAGCAAGGTCTTCACGATTGAAATCGGACAGCCTCCCAAAGCAAAAAAGGGCAAAGAGCAGTGGCCCGTTGGTGTTCTGATCTACAGCGTAGATGCCACTCGGCCCACCGGAAAAAACCCTGTGGTTATTTATCCCAAAGCAGATCGCAAAGAAGCGGCACTCTTTCACCCTGGCGACACCTTTGAAGATAAAACGGCTCCCTTCAGTTTGAAAGTAGTTAAAATACAGCCCAATGGCACATATAAGCTAGAGATTAAGATTAAGTAGTGAATTCAATGATCGATGATCTCGATCATGAAGGCACTAAAGCCATCATCAGAAGCACCGTTTGATATCAGTATCAAATCACGGCGAGGTGAAAGGCCACCCCGAAGATGATCAACTGCAATCCTCCTAGGGCTAAGTATTTATTATAAATTTTCCCCGGTTTGCTTCTCATCACTCCCCCAGCTATCGGGATGGATAGCACTAGATAGACAAGTGGATAGAGAACTAAATGGATATCATTTTTGAGCCAAAATATGCCCAGCACTGCTGGCATGAAAATCTCTAACAGAAGTAACTGCTTCGCTCTCATCTCACCTAACACAACTGCCATCGTACGCTTGTTATTTCCCTCATCCTCTTCTCGGTCGCGAAGGTTGTTGATAGAAATTAACACGGCCGAGAGAAGCCCAGCTTGTAGACCTAACAGCACCGCCTCCCAGCGCCACTCCCCCAACTGAACAAAAACCGTCCCCGCCACCGCCACTAGACCAAAAAATAACACCACGAATAACTCCCCCAGCCCCTTGTATGCCAACGGCCATGGTCCGCCAGTATAGCCGTAGCAGAGATACAGAGAAGGAATCCCGATAGCGACTATCGTCCAGCCACGTGCTTGAAACAGACAATAACCGAATCCAGCAGCGATCAGCAAGCACACGATAGCCGCACTGTAAACAGCACGGCGAGAGAGCACTCCACTGGCTGTCGCCCGCATAGGGCCTAGCCGATTTTCCGTGTCTGCACCTTTATCGGAGTCAATGGCATCATTAAAAAAATTCGTCCCAATCTGAATCCATATTGCACCCATCAGCGTGCAAAATGCTAACCATCCGTGAAACTCGCCAGACAGATACCAAGCCAACACACAGCCAAGCCAGACAGGCACAATAGCTGCCGGAAGTGTCTTTGGTCGCGCTGTTAGAATATAGGAAAATAGATTCATCTTGGAGGTAGTGCCAGCAGGAAATCAAACTCTAACAGTTCAGTTTAAATCTAGCGTGTTTCATGATCATTTATCTCCCACATTAAAGCCACTCACAACTAAGCTGGCAAGAATGAACTGAATCCAGATATCACTCCATTCCCAATTCCAGCTGAGGCTGCGATTGTGGCTCAGGGTCAGCTAGCTTGATACCTACGCCCAGGAGACGGACGGATTTTTGGCCTCCTCTGCGCCAACCTTCTATTAGCAATTCTCTCGCTAATTCTATACTAGGTTTATCGGTCGCACGCTCAATAGTGGTCTGGGTGAAGTCTGCAAATTTTAATTTAACGACGATCGCTTTGATCATTCTGTCACGATAGCGATCCTCATGGGACTCCCTAACAGAATCTAACAATTCAATGAGACTAGGGAACAAATCTTGAACTCGAGCCACATTTTCGCCGAATGTATTCTCTTTACTGATCGACTTTCTAATCCGGCTTGACTGGACTTCTCTGGTGTCTATTCCTCGGCAGAGATCGTAGAGTTCAAGACCCCATTTCCCATGGTTTTTTGCCATGTTTAGTTTATCGACCTGCTGCATGTCGCCACAGGTCTGAATGCCAGCAGAGGTAAGTTTTTGCTGCATCTTCTCCCCCACTCCCCAGAGCTTAGCTACAGGTAAGTTTTTCATAAATGCGGAGATCTCATCTGAGGGGATCTGGTGTTGGCCGTTCGGTTTTTGCCAGTCTGATGCGATCTTGGCGATGAGTTTGTTCGATGAAATTCCAGCGCTTGCAGTGAGCCTAGTCTCCTCGTAGATCTGGGCGCGTATCTCTCTGGCGATGGCTACGGGATCACTCTTCCAATGGCTGACGTCAAGATAGGCTTCGTCTAATGAGAGCGGCTCAATGAGTTCGGTAAATCTGCCAAAGATGGCGCGTATTTTCGAGGAGGCTTGCTTATAGAGATCAAATCTAACAGGAACGATAATGAGCTGCGGGCAGAGTTCGAGCGCCTTAAATCCAGGCATGGCTGAGCGGCAACCAAATGCCCTTGCCTCGTAGCTAGCTGTGCAGAGAACTCCCCGTCTACCCCCACCTCCTACGGCGATGGGTTTCCCCATGAGAGCGGGGTTCTCTCGCTGCTCGATGGCGGCATAGAAGCAGTCCATATCGACATGAATGATCTTGCGCTCACTGTTCACTAGCTGAAGTCTAACAGAATTTTACCACTGCGCTTACCCTCGGTGGCGTGGGTAATGGCCTGGATGATGTTTTTTGGCTTGTAAGTGGTATCAATGGCTTGATTTAGTTTTCCTTCAGCAACCCATTTTGCTAGGCGATGGTAGGCGGCATGAACAGTGGCGCGGTCATTTTCTTCTATCCACTTGGTGACCCAGAGGCCGTGGAGCTGGATACGTTTGAAGATAAGAAATTTGTTAGGAACTTTGAGGCTACGCATGGACATAGCGCCGAAGGTGACATGCTGACCCTGCTCTGCAAGGGCGTCCATGAGACGAAGTGCGCTGTCACCACCTACGGCATTACAAGCTAGTTTAGGTAGATTTTCACCGCAGATTTCTCTGACTTTTTCTACAGTAGAGTCATCGTCTAACAAAACATGATCTGCACCTAGCTTTAGCAGCTCGGGAATGAGTTCTTCTCTCCTAACGAGGTTGATGGTTCTTATGCCGAGTATCTTGGCTATCTGGATAACGCACTGCCCTACTCCTGAGTTAGCGGCGTTCTGGATGATATAGTCGCCCGATTTTAAATTAACATAATTTTCTAACAGACAGAGCGCGGTGGGTGGATTCACCTTTAACATGGATGCCTGCTCAGCAGGGATAGCTGGTACTACAATGACTTCATCACCGTCACAGATGACCTCACTCTGCCAGGTGCCTACTCGGGTGATGAAAATAACTTGATCACCTACGCTGATAATCTCAGATGACGACTCCGTGACCACACCAGCGGACTCCACACCAGGGACTGCGGGTAGCGATGGGCGGATACCGTAGTTGCCTTGGATGTAGTTGAGGTCCGCGGGATTGATCGGTGCGAACTGAATACTTACTCTTACTTCGCCAGATTTTAGCGGAGTGGCAGTAAGGTTCTCTTCGGTCTCGTAGCTGAGGACATCAGCTGGTGCGCCGAACTCGTGGAATCTAACAGATTGGTATTTCATAGTGCTTATCATTTGGTCTAAGGGTAAAGGCCACGCTGGGCTTTGACATCAGCTACTTCTTTGATGCCTAATGATAGTGCGGCGACCCTGTTTGGCAAATGATTGTATTTTGCAAATGAGATGACTTTATCAAAGGCGGTAGTGAGCATGGTGTCTAGCTTGGCGATGACCTCTTGCTCACTCCACTGGAAACGCTGAAGGTTTTGCACCCACTCAAAGTAGGAGACAGTCACACCGCCGGCATTACAAAGGATGTCTGGGATGAGGAAGATGTCGCCACGCTTTTCAATGATCGCATCAGCATTTGGTGTGGTGGGTCCGTTGGCTCCCTCGGCGAGGACTTTACATTTTAGATCTGCCGCATTCTTCTCTGTGATGACTCGTTCTAGTGCAGCGGGCATGAGGACACTACACTCTAACAGAAGCATCTCATCCGGATCGATGGGTGATGACCCCGGGAAACCTTTCACCCCACCAGTGTCTTTTGCGTGGGTCATGAGAGCATCTATATCGAGTCCCTCTGGTGCATGGATGGCCCCATTTATATCTGAGACGGCGATCACTTTTACTCCGTAGGTAGTGATCGTGCGCGCTGCGTGAGCACCTACGTTTCCGAAGCCTTGGACAACGGCGGTGGCTGTTTCATACTTAATCCCGCAAAGCTTGAGCGCACGGGCCGCGAGGAATGCGACGCCGTGACCAGTCGCTCTAGTACGACCTTCTGATCCTTGTAGAATAACAGGCTTTCCAGTGACAATACCAGGCACAAAATGTCCTGCATGTGTGGAGTAGACATCTGTGATCCATGCCATCGTCTGCTCGTTGGTGCCCATGTCTGGTGCCATTACATCTGTCTTAGGTCCGATAAATGGGAGCATCTCCGCGGCAAATCTGCGGGTTACGTTTTCCAGCTCACGCGGGCTCATGTTATGGGGATCACAGGTTACTCCACCTTTTCCACCACCGAAGGGTAAGCCCATAAGCGCACATTTCCAGTTCATCCACATGGCGAGTGCCGCCACTTCGCCTATACCCACATTGGGATGGTATCTGAGCCCTCCTTTGACTGGGCCACGTGACAGGTGGTGCTGGACTCGGTAGCCAAAGTAAACTTCTGTATCGCCGTTGTCACGCTTGATAGGGATGGTACAGGTGATGAGCCGCTTAGGCCATTTACACCTTTCTCTGACCTCGTCTGATAGCTGTAGGAAATCTGCGGAGCGTTCAAACTGGTCGGATGCCATCTTAAATAGCGGATGGGCTAATAACTGTTCTCTCATACCATAGGTAAACATTTCACTAGGCAGAGTGGAAGAAAAAGTTAAGGTTTATGAATAGAATTAATTTCTACTTATGTGAGGTGTTTTATGGACACCCATAGGACTAGCGCTTAATAGCTCCTGTTTTAAGCTTGGACTAGCTGCTCCATGATTTCTGCAAGCTCGTCTACACCTTCGCGCCATTCGTCATAGTCTTCTTGCTCTCTCCAAGTTTCCATGAGTTCTGAGCTCTCTGCTAGGACGATGTTTAGTGACTCCTGGGCTTTTTCTGGTAGATCAGTGATGTCATCACATTCATTCTCAGCGAGCCAGTCCTTGAGTTCTTCTGGGAGTCCTTTACGAGGCTCATCGATGAGCGCAATGATCACTTCGCAGGCTGCTAAGCAGATAACTCCAGTGTCATAGCCTGGCTCATCTTCTAAAGTTAAGGTGATGTTTGCTAAGAGGAACTCGCGTACTTCTTCAGCGTCTATTAGCTCTGCGAGCCAATCTGTAGCGGTGTCGTCTTCAAATATTTTTGTTCCCCAGGTGGCCATGTTCTTTGTGTAGTGTGAGTTTTGAAATTAGTCCTAAATTCTTGTGAAGACCATCATGGATAATAAAACGATGATAGTGCAAGGGTGAATGTTATTTTTTTCTAACATTATTTTAGGAGATTGACATTAACGGGGAATCCAAGCACGAATTGTGGTATGAAAGCAATTACTTTTTTAAACAGGTATACTGGCAAACTCGAGACGGAGCAAGTATACGGAGAGGGGTTTCTGAAATGGGCATATGGAAATCCAATCGGTAAAATAGCACTACATAGTTTTATTAAACGTCCATTTTTTAGTAAGTGGTATGGGAGAAAGATGGATCATCCTACTACGAAGGAGAAGGTGGCTCCCTTTATCAGGGACTATGGGATGGATGAGAAGGATTTTCTGGATGATCCCAAGAGTTTTGAGCACTTTAATGCGTTTTTCTATAGGAAGCTAAAGCCTGAGGCACGGCCTATTTCTGATGCCGCGGTGGTATTCCCAGCGGATGGACGCCACCTAGGGTTTGCGAATGCAGAGGATGTGGCTGGGGTATTTGTGAAGGGACAGAAGTGGGATCTGCAGAAGCTGATAGGCGATGATACACTGTATAAGCAGTTCGCTGGCGGCTCATTGGTCTTGTCTAGGCTTTGTCCGGTGGATTACCATCGCTATCATTTTCCATTGGCGGGTGTGCCAGGTGAGACGCTGCTACTCAATGGTCCGCTATTCTCAGTGTCTCCTATCGCGCTTAGGAAAAATCTAGACTATATCTGGCAGAATAAGCGAACTCGGACGGTGCTAGAAACTCCCGCCCACGGCAGGGTGTTGATCATGGAAATAGGCGCAACGTGTGTGGGATCTATCTACCAAACTTATACCGCTGGTGAACATAGCGCAAAGGGTGCTGAGAAAGGGTATTTTGCGTTTGGCGGGTCCTCCACTATCACCATTTTCCAACAAGGGAAGGTCACGCTGGATAAAGATCTGCTGGAAAACTCTGCTAACCAGCAGGAGCTTTATGCCAAAATGGGTGATTCCATGGGTAAATAGAGAATATTTACACACTTAAATACAACTACTTACGTTTTATTCTGTTTTTATTTTACTTTTCTTTGAACAAATACTGAGCACCGCTGTCTATTGCTAGAGAAGGTTATTTTTATATTAGTTATTCATTTTTGGGACAATATCTCAAACCCGCAGGTTGCTACAACAGCCTGTGGGTTTGTTTTTTTAAAGCCTCTCCTTTTGTCCTGATTTTCAATCCTCCGTTCTGCGATTTCTGTCTTCAAGAAAATTATCAATGACTGTGTTGTCACGACTGGCACCGTAAGCATCATCGACGTTAATTTTTCCTTTTCTGAGCAGCTCACAGAGATGGTGATCGATGGTGAACATGCCGTCTTTTCTTCCTATTTCGATAAGGCCATCGATCTGCTCAAATTTCCTCTCACGGATACAGTTTCTAATGGGGTGGTTCACGATCATGACTTCTTCCGCGAGCACGCGCTTGTCTGATAGAGTGGTCTTTATGAGCCGCTGAGAAACAACTGCTCTGAGGCAATTCGCTAGCTGAGCGATAATCTGACTCTGCTGGCCAGCGGGAAAGACATCAATGAGCCGGTCCAGCGATCGCGGAGCATCAATGGTGTGCAGTGTCCCAAGGACTAGATGGCCAGTCTCGGCGGCAGAGATAGCAGCCTGAATCGTCTCCATATCACGCAGCTCGGAGACCATGATGACGTCTGGGTCTTGTCGGAGAGCATATTTCAAAGCCGCGCTAAAGGAGTGCGTGTCTGAGCCTACTTCCCGCTGTTTAACCGCACATCTCCCATGGCTAAAGACGTATTCGATAGGGTCCTCTACGGTGATGATCACGCCTTTTTTCTGCTGGGAAATGAGATTCACCATCGCAGCGAGGGTGGAAGATTTACCAGAACCAGTGACGCCAGTGACCAGGACAAGGCCGTCTTTCATCTGACAGAGCTGCTTGAGTATACTTTTGTGTCCTAGCTCATCGAGCGTGGGGATGACATCTAGAATATGACGAAAAGTCGCTTCTACCGCACCTCTAATGTAGTGCGCATTACCACGAAATCTGCCTACGTTATCGATATTTAGCGCAAAGTCTAACTCGCAGTTTCCCTCTAGTTTTGCTCGTTGAGTATCGGTGAGTACACTCATGAGCAGCTTGTAGAGTGCGTCCTCAGTGAGAACGTCAGCCTTGAGCTGACAGAGCTCCCCAGACACCCTCAATGAAGGCGGCATCCCCACGCTGAGATGAAGGTCTGAGCCATTTGCTCTTACCAGAGCGTGCAGGTAATCGACGATTGTTCTATCCATAAATATGTTAAATTTTAGCGAGATCCATGACTAACTCCTAGGATGATACGGTTGAAATCAGCTGGATCATCACAGGCAGCTCTGGCGATGTCCTCGCTGATCTGACCAGATTTGTAGGCTAGGATGATGGAGTTAATAAACGTCACATTTTCACCTTGGCTACCCTGTGCCAAGAAGTCGGCAATCTTATTGATCTCGGATTCTTCCAGCCATTTTTTGACTACCCCTACATTTTCAAGATGCTCTACTAAGAGATGAAGATTTCCATCTTCACCGGGGACTAATTTCTGACTGAGTATGCCTAGTAACTGGCGGCTAATAACATGGAGCGCCCCTTCTCGCTCGGCTGAGGGGAAAAGCATGAGTAACCGCTGCACGGTTTCGACCACATCGCTAGAGTGCAATGTGGAAACAACTAGGTGACCAGTTTCGCAGGCGTGAAGCGCTGCTTTGGCGGTTTCGTAATCGCGTATCTCGCCCACAAAAATCACGTCTGGACTCTGTCTAAGCGCTGCGCGCAGCCCTTTATCAAATGATTCCGTATCCGTGCCTATTTGACGCTGAGAGACGAGTGACTGATCACTTTTCAGCAGGTACTCTACTGGATCTTCGATTGTGATGATATGCTTTTTAAATTTCTTACTCACCCAGCTAAGGCAGCTTGCTAGACTGGTGGATTTCCCGCTTCCTGTGGCTCCGGTAAAGAGGATAAGACCATGATTCCGGGTAAGCCAGTTCTGTAGCCTCTCAACAGGTAGCCCCAGAGCCATCATACTCTGCGTGACCTCTCTGAGTGGTCTTAGCACTGCACAGCGCGTTCCTAATGAGTCGAAAACGTTCACTCTAAATCTCTGTCCAGCGGAATTTTCCCATGCGAGATCAGCTTCCTTAGTCGGTGATTCATCATACCCACACCTATCCAGAAAACGCTCCATATCTTCCTCACTAAAGATGGTGTCTTCGATCTCTATTAGATCTCCTTTTATTCTCAGCCTCGGGGAATTATCTGCTTTCAGATAAAGGTCTTCCGCTTCATTTTCGAGGGCTACCCTACAAAGTGTTTCTATGAGATCCATATTGGTTCTTGGTTATCGCCTTCTCCCCCTATAACGGTTTTCTTGAGGGTCCTTTTCATCGTAAGTCTCATCATCTTTATATCTGAGAATACCGTAATGCTTTAGGTTTTTGACGAATTGCTTGGTGTCTTTACTAAATTCTTTGTCGCTCGTTAGGGTGTTAAGCAGTCCATCACTTTCGTTAATTTTTGAGATCGTTTTCTCAGCTGCTCCCATGACTCCCTCTGCTTTTTTGGCGGCGGATTTAAAACTGCCTAAAGCCTCGGGAATACCGGCGAGAGCTGGCTCTAGATTATGGAGTTGCGCACTTGCACCCTCAAAGGTCTCAGTGGCAGCATCTGCGGCAGACTTTACACTGGCAATGGCTTCTCTCACCTCATTAAAAGTAGGTTTGACCTCATTTCCTATGTCCTTAAAGCTCGCAGTCACTTGCTCTAGGTTAGCGATGGAATTCTTGAGACTCCGAATGCTTTCTTTATCTAAAACATCAGTATTTATCTTATCGATAGACTCTGCGAGACCTCCAGCTACGGCGCGGATGTCATCGAGTGCTGAGTCCACTTTTAGTAGTGTGGTCCGCGCATCTTTCATCAGCACTCTGGCATCACGCGCGACAGATTCAGCATCTGACTGAAGAGCCTCAAGCCCGCCAGCACCAGAACCACGGAGGGTATCACCATCCTCTAGAAATGCTCCGCTATTTAGATCTGGAGGGGTGACCACGATCATTTTATCACCGAGGATAGACAGAGATTGAATCTGAAATGAGCTCTCTTTATCAATCTTTATCTTACCAGTGAGACGCATTTTCACGAGCACCTTAAGATCGTCTTGCAGTTCTGGAGTGTTGGTAATCTTACCAATTCTCGCGCCACCCATTCGGATTTCACTCCCTTTGATGAGCCCGGAAGCATCGTTGAATCTGATCTCCACATTGTATCTCCCCTCCATGTTGCTCTCACCAATCCGCCCAAATTTCACAACCAGCGAGCCAAGCACTGCGAGCCCTAGCAGCAGGAATAGCCCGACGATTGCTTCTGATCTTTTTTCTTTGATTGCCATAAATTTTTTGTTGTTTCTGTAATCTTTACTTTACGATACCACCACTTCTCTTGCCACGCCTTCAATAAAGTCTAACAGTTCTGGATCTCCAGAGTCTTTCATTTCCTGTGGAGTACCTTCCCAATAGATCTGCCCCTCTTTGAGAAAGATCACCCTATCCGCAATGCGAAACACGCTGCGCATCTCGTGAGTGATGATGATATTGGTCATCCCGTGATTATTTTGGAGATCCTTGATGAGGTGGTCGATAGAGTCTCCGGTGATGGGATCCAATCCGGCATGCGGTTCATCATAAAGGACACATTCTGGGCGATCCACAATAGCGCGTGCAAGCGCTACACGCTTGCGCATACCGCCAGAAAGTTCTGCTGGCATTTTACTTTCTTCCCCAGGGAGTTTTACGATTTCCAGACACTCAAGGACGCGTTTCAATATCTCGCTTTCATCTTTCACCCCTCTTTCTCTTAGTGGGAATGCAATATTCTGACCCACACTCATAAAATCAAACAACGCACCGCCTTGGAACATCATTCCCATGGCGCGGCGGACTTTACCTAGTTGCCGCTCATTCATGCTCGAGATGTCTTCACCATTAACGATGACCTGCCCACTGTAGGGGCTCAAGAGTCCAATGAAGTGCTTAACGAGCACGCTTTTACCACCACCAGAACCACCTAAAAGAACGAGGGTTTCACCCTTATTGACATGAGTAGTCACCCCTTTTAGGACGTGCTGGTCTCCGAACCTCTGGTGGAGATCTCTAACTTCTATGAATGGTGGTTCCTTACTCATCAATTTCTAGTTCCTAAACATAAGACAAACTAGCTGCCACAGCATCTGTCTTTTCTTGTTGATCTACGAGTTCTTTGATGGCATCCCATTTTCCAGAAATAAGTGCCTCGCGCGCGCCATCAGGCATAGTGAACTTAAAGGTAGTTCCTGCAAAAATCACCTCTAGTGTTTCAAGATCGATACTCATTTCTGCCACGGGGTTTAACACTACTAGCTGCATTAGCTTCTCATTATCTGCCTCGCTCATACTGACGCATGGCATCCCGAGATTAGTAGAATTACCGAAGAAAATCTCCGCATAACTGACCCCAACAATAGCTTGATAACCAAAGCGTTTGATTGATTGCGGTGCGTGCTCACGAGATGAGCCGCATCCAAAATTTGGCCCCACTACCATGATGCTAGCGCCTTGATAAACTTCCTGGTCAATAGGATGTTCTTTTGACGTTCCATTAGTTTCAAACCTCTCATCATAGAACAATCCTTCTGCTAGGTCATCAAATGTCACACATTTAAGAAATCTCGCTGGGATGATTCTATCTGTGTCCACATCCGCGCCCGGCACAGGGACAGCCCTGCCTGTAATCTTAGTCACTGCTTCTATAGCCATGGCTAAATTATCATCCATCAGTGGCATGAATGCAAGTGATTTAGAGCAGATATAAATGGCCCGTATCTGAACACCCAAGATGGTAGATACGAACTTTAATAAATGACTGTGCAAGCAACTAAGACTAACTAGCTAACTAGGTAGGTAGCTATGTTGTTGAACAGGCGTCTTCGTTAGAATCGCAGGCGTTATACTTATCTGCAGTTTTCTTCGCAGCGGCCTTCCCAGCGCTTGATCCTTCATCGAGCCCCTCTTTGACAGATTGTGGGAGAAATTCTGCAGCAAGCGCTCCTGCGAATGAAGCTCCGTAAGCAGCACCGTATGCCGCATCATGCGCTGCATTTTTAAGTGCTTCTTTGACTTTAGGCGCGGCTTCTTTTGCCTTACTCTTCGCCTCATCAGCAGCAGACTTAAATGTCTCACTGAGAGAATCCATTGTTTTCTTCATGTCGTCTTGATTTAATTCGTTAGTTTCCATAATTTTTTTCATTGAACTTGTATACGTACAAAGTGACACAGATTTTAAATAATTCACATTATAATTCCAAGCCATATTTATAATCACCAACCAAGCTTGAGCATTCCTCATTAAGCCCTTGATAAAAGCCACAGATTTTATGTCCATTAAATCACTACCGCTCACTATCTCTGGTTATAATAATCAGGGTCATTGGAGTGAGATTATACCATTTGAAAAGTGATTGTGGTTTGATAGAAAAACAAAATAGTGAGAGTAGCAAGGATGGAGGAAGGCGCATAGCGGGCGATGCAACTGACGACTAACGACGCTAATCTTGCTCCATTGTTTTGCTCTTTCCACAGTCAGCTTTGCTGCTTTTTCAAATCATTCCATCAAACGATCAATCCAGCATAACTGGGAGGATGGTATTATCATCTAGATTTAGGGTTAATATTTCTTCACTATCCGGGATGATGTCCATTCTTATTCTTGTATTAGCTAACAGTATTTATTGGCATGACATCCAGACGGGATATCAGTGGTTTAATGATTTATGTCCCACGGTCAGATTACTCTTTAACGTGGCGGGATCGCAATGATTTCTTCTTCGCTGGGCCAGTATTTGGGCATATCCTTGAGTGCTGGGATACGCGCTGCGCGGACAATACGGAAACCTACTGCGGTGGCATCGGTATGATACCATACCGACTTCGGAAGTTGTGGGTCGCGGATTTTCCACTCGGGCTCGGAGAGCTTGCGCGATGCGGAGCGCAGGTCTCCCACATCGTCGTCCCAGCTACCTCCGCGCGCCACGCGACCATAGAGCTTATTCGGCCAGGGAGCTTCCACGCCGGGGTTTAGTTTGCTATCCTTGGCCGCAAGGCAGATAGGGTTATCAGTCGGGCCGTTTTTATAAAATTCAGGGTCAAAGCTATCAAGGACCCACTCAGCCACGTTGCCATGCATATCGTAAAGCCCCCAGGCATTCGGTTTTTTGATACCGCGTTCTTTATAACCGTCGCCATCGGTGTTATCGTAGTACCAGCCGTATTCGTCGATTTTTGATTCGTCGTTGCCAAAATGATACTTCGTGGTGGTGCCGGCGCGGCAGGCGTATTCCCACTCGGCTTCGGTGGCGAGACGATAGAAATGTCCAGTTTTTGCCGATAGCCACATGCAGTATGCCTTAGCCGCCAGCTGGGTCATACAGACGGCCGGGCGGTTCTTTTTACCCATGCCAAAGCTCATATCAAGATAGGGGCCGGTCGGGCGAGAGACAACATCGGCCACTGCATCATTGGGATTGATCTGATAGGTCTTTTCATCGCGGTTTTTGATATCAATATTGAACTGCCAGACTTCGTATTGATCCCAGCTGAGCTCGTACTTTTGCATCCAGAAGGGATCAATGTTGATTTCTTTCTTTGGCCCTTCTCCTGCTTCACTCCCTCCGCGGGTGTATTTGCCACCAGGAATTGCCACCATTTCATATTTTATTTCTGTGTCGGTAATGGTGTTGCTGTAGTTTTTACCGTGTTGAATCTTGCCTGCGAGTTTTTCAAAACCAAGTTTCCGGTAGAGATCCGTGGGTGAGATTCCTGCTGTGGCTATTTCTTTTGACGGTCGTTTTTTCGGCTTTAATTCTGCATCAACTGGAAATACAGCACCTTGCTCGATCCATTTACGGATCAGCGCAGTTTCCCTATAAGTTACAATCTGACCTTTTTTACGTGCCTTGGCGGGAGGCATCATCATATCGTCTTCGTCATTATCCTCGGTGAGTAGTATCAGCGTGTAAAATGAACTTTCGAGTGGCTTGCCCGGAACCAGGCAAGGATCGCCTAGACTATTCGCCTTGAAGGCAAAGGCCTTGGTATCCAGGCGTAGGTCACCTTTGTCCTTGGTTGGGCCGTGACAGCTAATACAGGAGTATTCGAGAATTGGCTGAATATCGCTTACAAAATCTATTTGAGCAGGGAGCTGATTTTTTTGCGCCTGCAAGGCTACCTCCTTAGGCCATTGGGCACCTTCTTTGATCCAGTTTTTGAGAATCTCAGTTTCATGTTCTGATAGAACGTGCATGCGCTTGGTAGGCGGCATAACATCATCATCATCTGCTGCCAACACGGTGGTAGTATAGATTAGGCTTTCAAGCGGTTTCCCGACGATGATCACAGGTTCGCCATCGGCACCTTTAAGCATTTGCTCGTAGGTATCGAGTCGAAGGTCACCCTTGTCCTTGCTGGCTTGGTGACAGCTCACGCAATTGAACTCGAGGATGGGTTTTACATCGCGAACAAAGTCTACGGCGCCGGTCAGGCAGGGACTCAGTAAGGTGCATAGTGCTAACTGTTTAAACATGATTAATTCTTTTGTTTTTGGATGAGACGGGGAAAATTGGTTGATTGATAAGTTCTACCCGGGGCGACGATCAGGGCTTCTACATCTGGAAGTGATTCGATCAACTTTAACCCTTGTTTGGGACCCATGACTGTCACTGCAGAAGCGAGGCTGTCTGCTGTCATTGCATCGGGTGCGATGATGGTGACGCGGCATCGATTAGTGACACCGATTCCCGTGCGTGGGTCGATGATGTGAGAATAGCGATTATTCTTAATTTCTATGAACTGATAGCTGTCTCCTGAGGTGGCAACAGCTCCGTTTTGCATATGGATGAATTGGTCAGTATGGTCTTCTTTATCGCTGATGAATATTTTCCACCGGGCATGAGGGTGTACCGTCATGGCCATGTCACCGCTACCGTCGACCAATGCGTGCTTGATCCCCAGAGAGTGGAGGGTCTTGAGCGCCTCGTCTGCTGCATAGCCTTTGGCAATTCCTCCGAGATCAAGACGCATGCCTTTTGGTTTAAGAGTGAGACTTCGCGTTTCAGGATGAAAAAGGAGGTGGTCCATACCGCATTTCTCTCTCGCGCGTGCTAGGGATCGGCTTGGTGGTAAGGTCTTGAAAAAGCAAGCTCTCCGCCAGAGTATGACAGAGGGGCCGGAGGTGATATCGAAGGCACCGCTACTGAGCTGATGAATGTATTTTGCCTTATTGAGTAACGTCCAGAGTCCTTGACTGACCTGGATCGACTTGTCAGAACCAGAACTCATTGAAAGCTGAGAAAGCTCGCTGTCAACTTTGTAGTCGCTCATGGAAGCATCAATTTTGGCAATCTGCGCAAAAGCAGTATTGGCGGCAAATTCTGCTTTTTTTGAGTCTGCAGCAAAGAGGTCGATACGAAAATCAACTCCCATGTGACGCGACTTAAACGAGTAAAGCTGAGCTACGGGATGGCTCGCAGAACTTGCGAGCATACAGCAGAAAAAAATCACGAGAGAGAAGACTTCCTTTTGGACTGCCCAACTCGTCAAGTGGCCGCAACGTTTTTGCATCGTAATGGATCATGTTACTCGCCACAGTCGGCTGTGGCGAGCTGAGTGAGTTAAAATGCCTTGGTCATCCCTGGAACAGGGATAGAGTAAATACCATTTTTGTCAGGCAGGGTCGGCGGGTTAGCATCCCAAGCGTAAGATTCTGGAGCCAAGCGCAAATCAGAATTCATCGCATCTTCCCATGTCACTGAGACACCAGAATACGAAGCCATGCGGCCCATGATGGCAGTGAGGGTCGCTTCCGCACCATTCTGTCCTTCATTATATACTTCCCCTTTATCCAGTGCCGCAATCAGGTGGAACCATTCTTCTTGGTGACCAGAAACTTTGCGTCCTTTGAAGCGCCATTCGTTCTCACCGCTGATACGACGTTTGCCGAAATCGCATGAGCCTTTGCTGCCGTGGACAATCTCTTGGACACGTGAATCGCATTTTGGCATGTGACGTGCCTGAGAGAACATGTGGGAGCCATCAGCGTATTCGTATTCAGTGAAAAAGTGGTCGAAAATCTCGCCATGTTCTTTGCTTGTCCGGACTTCTCTTCCGCCCATGCCACTGCATTTAGTAGGATGTTCTCCCTTGACCCAGTTGACCACGTCGAGGTTGTGGATGTGCTGTTCAACGATATGATCACCACAGAGCCAGTTAAAGTAGTACCAGTTTCTCATCTGATATTCCATTTCGCTCATCCCAGGTTTACGTGGACGCGTCCATACGCCGCTGCTATTCCACCAGACACGCGCATACTGGAACTCACCAATAGCGCCAGTTTGACATTTCTCAACGGCTTCGCGATAATCATATTGATGATGACGCTGCAGTCCAACGGCGAGCATAAGGCCATTGGCCTCGGCAATTTCTGATGATTTGAGAACTGAGCGGACACCATACCCGTCAACGGCCACCGGCTTCTCCATGAAGACGTGTTTTTTCTTGTTGACCGCGTATTCGAGGTGAATCGGGCGGAAATGCGGTGGTGTTGCCAGTATTACTAAGTCACACTCAACATCAATGGCTTTCTTATAGGCATCGAACCCGTGAAAAACATTCTCGTCAGCTACGTCCACTTGGTCTGGGTTGGCTTTCTTAAGGTAAGCCAGCCCCTCTTTTGCGTTATCTTCAAAGGCATCCGCCACGGCTACGATCTTAATCCCCTTGCGCACATTCATTGCCTGATATGCCGCTCCCTTGCCGCGCCCACCACAACCCACCAGGACAATCCTGATTTCTTTATCGTTGGGGGTATTTTTATTAATGCCAAAAGCGCTGATGGATGTCAGGGCTCCGATTGCGGCGGTGCTTTTCACGAAATGGCGTCTGCTGAAGTTGTTCATAATGTTGTTACTAGTAATTTGCTTTTTGCGGGTTATCCCTGAGGACGTTGTTGAAGATATCAGAGAGTGATAAGGGAGAGAGGAAATTGTGAGAGAGGAAAGATAGAATTACTTGAATATTGGCGAGTGGGCTGAATTCCGCAAGGGGAAAATTCTCAAAAAGCAGGTAATATTTGAGAATGAGGCATTTTGGAATGCGTTTTACTAGATGTTTTCGTTTAAAAAGTTGTCATTTTTCAGCTTCTCAGCTTGCAACACCTCACCATCTTCATAAAGTATCCCACACGTGAGCGAGGAAAAATACAAAGTCAGGCTAGACATATTCGAGGGACCGTTAGATCTCCTACTTTATCTGATCAAGAAAGATGAAGTGGATATCTATGATATTTCAATCGAACGAGTCACGAAGCAGTATCTAGAATACATTAACACCTTCAAAATGCTGAACATTGATCTTGCATCAGAGTTCATCGTTATGGCGGCCAACCTCATGTACATCAAGAGCCGTACGCTTTTACCAAAACAGGAACAACCTCCAGAAGAGGATATAGAAGAAGATGACCCTCGCTGGGAGCTCATCCGTCAGCTCATCGAATACAAAAAATTTAAAGACGCAGCAGGATTTCTCTCCCAAAAAGCCATTGAACAAGAAGACTACTTCGCACACATTCCGGAAAAGCCTGAGAAGCTCAATGAAGAACCTGCTCCACTCCCTGACGCTAATATATTTGACCTCATCCGTGCCTTCCAGAGTGTATTGCAGAGATTTGAAGAGAGTAATGACCTCGGTGACATCGTGGATGACCGCTTCACTGTCTCTGACAAAATTGAAAGCCTGTTAGACAATATCAAGCCCGGTGAGCGTAAAAACTTCCTCTCATTATTCGATGACGCAACGACAAAGTCAGAAGTCATCGTCACCTTCCTCGCCGTGCTGGAGCTCATGAAAATGAACCAGTTTAAAGTCATCCAAAGTCACATCTTGGGCGATATAGAAATTGAGCGAAACATCTCTAGTAAAGGATCGCTGTATCAGACCGATTAATCACCTAGCCATGAGTTCTCTGTCAGATCACCAAGGTCCACGTTCATCCATTTGATTGTTTCTTCTTCAAAATCAAACTGACCAAAAAATTTCTTTCCCTCTAACATCTGAGGAAGCCAGTATTGATCATCCTCCCACATCCTTTCATAAGGGATCTCAGGGATTTTTTTCCACAGCGGGTTAGCCTCGCGTGTGGGTACTGGCTCACCAGTAAATTCCGTCGCTATGTATACGTGGCAATGAATATCTGGGATATCCGTCATTGAAAAACAAAGCTCCCCCATCTTCACAGGATCTAGCGGAGTGATGTGCAGCTCCTCCTGACACTCGCGTATCACTGCCTGCTCAGCGGTCTCACCAGGATCTATTTTCCCACCGGGACCATTAATTTTTCCTTTCCCGATCCCGGTAAGCTTGTCTATCAGCAGCACATTACCATCCTGCACAATAAACATAAGCGTGGCACGGATCACTGGCTCCCAGCTTTGCCAATCTGTACGAGATTCATTCATAAAGACTGGTCTATCCACTCATGATCTCACTGACAAGAGAAACCTCAAACCCGCTAACGCAACTAATTTGCATTAATTACTTGAAAAAATTCAATATTACGCTTAACTGGCACTATGAAATTATTCTTCTTACTACTTTTCGGCCTCACTTTGTCCGCATCCGCAAAAATAAAAATTGCCACGTTGTCCCCGCTACTCGCTGACCTAGCGCGTCAAGTGGGTGGTGATAAAGTTGAAGTCATTGACCTCATCGGAATCCGCGGCAACCCCCATTCATTTAATCCCACCACCAATACCCTAAGAGAAGCATCCGGTTCATCACTCTATCTTGCATCTGGTAAAAACCTAGAACCCTACCTGCCTAAATTAAAATCACTCATCGGCTCATCAGCCACTGTGCTGGAAATAGGAGAAAATATACGCTCACTCAAAATCAGCGCTAAGTCATCCGCCTACGCATGCTGCCCTAACCACAGCAACGGAGTCATGGACCCCCACTGGTGGCAGTCCATAGAAAACTGGCGTAAGGCAACCTCCACGTTGGAGTCCCAACTCACCAAGTTAGACCCACAGAATGAAGTCCACTACAAAGCCCGCGCTAAAGCCTACCGCACACAGCTTGATAAAGTCAATGCCTGGGCGAAAACTCAGATCGCCACCATCCCCAGGTCTGACCGCACCCTAGCCACAGCACACGCAGCATTTGGATACTTTTGTAAGGATTTTGGATTTCAATCCATCCCCCTACGTGGACTAAATAGTGAGCAATCACCATCACCCAAGTATCTTGCTTTAGCCGTAGGAACTCTCTTAGAAAAGAACGTTAAGGCCATCTTTCCTGACGAATCCTCAAATCCTAAAGCCCTCCAAACCATCAGCAGGACTGCAGGCATCAAGCTCGGAACTAAAATCTATGCTGATTCACACCAGTCCATCATCGGAATGTTCCAGCATAATGTCACGGTGATCACTAAGGCGCTGAAGAAATAATCCTTACTATCGGATAGTTTCTACTACCAGCGGCGCGAGTTCTACCGCCTCCCTGGATAGATGGAAGCTGCCGCTCACTTTGTCAGTTACTACAGTTGCATCTGCTTGAGACTTGCTATGGATCAAACACAGGGTCTCTCCTTTAGAAATTTTCTGCCCTAGCTCTACAATATCAGTGAGACCCACGCTGTGGTCTATACTCTGGTCTGCTCGCATTCTGCCGCCACCTAGCTCCACTACTGAGAGCCCGATATTTCTGGTATCGATGGCTGAAATATATCCGTCTTCAGTCGCTTTCACTTCTGTTAGGTGATTCGCCTTTGGTAAATGCGCATCATCATTCTCTAACAGATCACTAGGTCCGCCGAGTCCCACTACCATTCTGGAGAAGACTTCTGCTGCCTTCCCGCTAGTCAGCGCATCCTCTAACATTTCTTTTGCAGTAGCTTGATCTGCCGCTAAACCCCCTACTAATAGGAGCTCCGCACCGAGTGCCATGACGATCTGCTCTAGCCGGGAGCCCCTGAGCTCACACTTCAACATCTTGATGGCTTCCACTATCTCTAAGGCATTTCCTGCTGAGCGAGCTAGGGGTTGATTCATGTCCGTGATGAGCGCGGAGGTCTTGACGCCGGCTCTATTAGCCACATCCACGATGCTTCGAGCGAGTGCGACTGCGTCTTCGTGTTTCTCCATGAAGGCGCCGCTTCCGGTCTTCACATCCATGACGAGACCGTCAAGCCCTGCCGCGAGTTTCTTAGATAAAATGGATGCCGTGATAAGATCTAGACTCTCGACGGTGGCAGTGACATCTCTGATCCCATAAATGCGCTTGTCAGCTGGAGCTAAGTCTGCGGTCTGGCCAATGATCGCCACTCCGCAGTCTCTCACCACTTTATCTAACAGATCCAAATCTGGTTGTGTCTGGTATCCAGGAATGCTGTCTAGCTTATCCAGCGTTCCACCCGTATGGCCTAATCCCCTTCCAGAGATCATCGGCACATAAGCACCGCATGCTGCGATGAGAGGCCCGAGGATGAGAGAAACATTATCCCCCACACCGCCAGTGCTGTGTTTATCGATTACTGGACCATCGAGATTTGCCCAACTGAGAGTGTCTCCGCTATCACGCATGGCGGATGTCAGAGCCACGCGCTCATCGATGTCCATCCCCTTAAAATAGATAGCCATAGCCAGTGCTGCTATCTGCCCTTCGGTGACTGATTCATCGACCACTCCACTGATAAAAAAATCAATCTGCTCCTTACTCAGGGCTTGGTTATCCCTTTTAGTTTTTATGATTTCTTGGGGTAACATGACCGCTCTTTATTGGTTGCATTATTACTCTCGCTTGTAAGCTGGAAACAGCGCTTTCAATTGATCAGCGTAGCGTTTCGCTTCCGCAGCATTTCCAGCTTTAGCTAGACTTTTCGCTAACCTATCAAGGATCTGTGGAAAAGAGGTGAGGTCTTTCCCAGACTCTACGAGTAAAACGTAATGGTTCGCAGCTTTTACTGGCTCACCTATTTTGTAGTGAAAATCTCCAATGACTTTAAGTAGTTCGGCCTCGATTCTCCCAGTAGGGTTCATCTCTAAAGCTGTCTCAGCGGTGCGCTTAGCATCACCTTCCTTACCGAGCTTCATCTGAATCTTAGCTTTATCCAGTAGAGCGTCCACTATCCGTGGTGGCTCCTCTTCAATACTGAGAAGATTACTCACTGAAATAAATGCTTCCTGGTGTTGGTCAGTCTGAATCTGTGATTTAGATAGATATCTCCAGATGGCTATAGGCGTGGCTATAGCGGCGCCTTTCTCTATGCCTTTTTCTAACTGAGTCGCTGCCTTTTTAAAGTTATTATTATTATAATAAAACTCACCTAGCCAGCGATACACAGCGAGAGGAATCTTCTTCTGAAGCCCTACGCTCTCTGCCATAGCGACAGCATTTTCTGTCTCTTCGTGGTCTCGGAGTGAGAAATTCCCGATCACACGGAGCATCGAAACCTGCTTAAGAAAGGTGACCTTATCGATTTTCCAGCTATCCTCTAGATACTTGAGCCCAAGCCTATATTTCTTGCGCTTAAAGTAGGCCCTGCAAATCCAGTAGTTTGCGTTGGCGAGGGTTTTTGCCTCCAGTTTTGGATGATCTTCTACGAGCTTTTTATAGCGGTCAATCATGTTATCATACTGCTTAGCATGAAACTGGATGACGCCACTTTTCTGCAGTGCTATGGCTGCGTGCTGAGGGTCTTTAGAGTTTTTGATGACGTGATCATAGTCCCTCAGCGCCTTGGCTTTGTTTTCAAGTTTAGCGTATGATCCAGCACGAATGATAAATGCTTCGGAGACTTTAGAGTTGTCTGGGAATTTCTCTACGAACACGGTGAGTGAGTTTGCCGAGCCAGCGAAATTCCCTACCCTAGAGAGACAGTATCCTTTTTTGAAGAGCAGCTCAGCTAAATATTTTTCATCGATGAGATCCGTGCCAATCGCCGAGTAGACCTTAGATGCCTCGTCATATTTACGTTCTGCGAAGAGCGTCTCAGCCTTCATCAACAAGGCCTGATGGATAAACTTATGCCTGCCATTATTCACCGCATAACCTTCAAGAAAGCGATCTACTTTATCAGGGATGCTGGTATTCTTAATATTATAAAAGCAGAGCAGCTTATAGTAGCCCGCCTTGAATGCATTATCAGTGCCTTTGCCGTGGATTTCCACATCAATGAAGTGATCGATTGCACTCGCAAACTGGTCGAGCTTGAAATAAGAATGTCCCATGAGAAATCCTTGCTTAGATTTAAAACTTTCGGACATGTCGAATTTTCCATGACTGAGGACTTCGATCACTCCCTTGTAATCCATCAGCACATAGCGAATTCCCATCAGCCCTGTTTGAGCTTGCCCACTCCACTTCTTAGAATCACTAAGTATCGACATCTTGAAATACTTCTCAGCAAGATCAACCTTCTTGAGCCCATTCGCCGCAAGACCCGCATGGTAAGCCGCTTCCGCCTTGATGTCCTCTGACTGATTTGGAGTGATCAGTTTCTCGAATGCGCTCAGGGAGCCCTGATAGTCTCCCGCCTTTAGTGAGAGCTTACCGTATGATAATGCTGCGTTTTCTCTAAATGGATTGCTCCCCTCTGCTTTGGCTACTTTAGCATAGACAGGAATGGCCAACTCTGGCTTTTTTGCCTGCATATAGGCCTGCGCTTGGTAGTAAAATGCCTTAGTCTTATCAGCCGGGACAGCGCTAAATCCCGCAGTCAGACCGAAGTACTTAGCCGCATTCATAAAATCACTTTTACTATAATAATCTCGCGCGAGGCGGTAAGTAGACACTGCTACATATGGCCCAGTTCGGTATTTAGAGATAATCCCTTTATAGATGATCAACGCCTCTCTCACCTGAGCAGTATTGAAATAGCACTCAGCTAAATAGTAGTTAGCGGCCTCGGCATTCTTGTGATCCGGATACTGTCTTAAATAATCTAGCAACAACGGCACCGACTGCTTGTAATACTGCTCTCGTAAATTGACCTCTTTAGTGGCCGCTGCTGATTTATAAATCTGGTTCACCCGAGCAAAATAGTCATTCCCAGGGTCAGTCTCTAGCTGAGCCGTAGCTGGCTCTGGCACAGGAACGGTAGGCGCCTGAGCAGATAGGTTGAACCCACTAGCAGCGAGCGTGAACGTAGTGACTGTGTAATGATAAACGCGATGTTTCATGTCGTTACGGATAAAATAATTAGTTAATTTGTGGGTTCTATCGCTGGTGTCCCTGTGGCAAATGAGATGTTCCAAATACCGGCCTTACTGCAACGATTGATCACATCCACGATGTGTTTGTACTCGGTCTTCTCGTCACCTCTTACGCGGACGGGTTGACTCTTATTGACTCGGACTAGATTGCTCATTTTAGATTGCAATTCATCTAGCGTATAGGCTTTCTGATCGATGACAATCTTACCATCAGCATGAATATTGATGACCTTTTCAAGGTAATCTCGCGGCTTGGCTTTTCCTTCTGATGCCGCTGGAAGTGATATTTCAAGATCCTTCTCGTTATCAGTCATCTGATAGGTAACGATGAAAAACGCCAGCAACAAAAAGATGATGTCGATCATCGGAGCGAGCTGGAAGCCTACTGGAGGGGCTTGTTGAGTGTTAAATTTCATCGATACTTAAATATAGCTCTACCAACTAGACTCAATTAGAGCTGGCTAGGAATGTGACCTTGAAAGCCTTCTTTCACTTCTCTACTTCCACGTCTTTCTGGTTGAGTAGAACCTGTGTTTAACTCATCTACCCCATCATCATCAAGGTGTTCTCTACTCGCCTCGCGCGGTCTATGAACGTTGCTAGGCTGCCGCTTGCCTTGCTGTGCCGCAAGCATCGCCATCAGGTATGTGGATGCAGACTCTAAATCCGAAATGTATTTCTGCACTTTACCACGAAATATAGAATAGAATATCAATGCCACGATACCGATACTGAGCCCTATACCGGTAGTGATCAGTGCCGGGTAGACACCCTCGGCCACTTTCATTTGCTGCACACCATCCACATTTCCCTGGGAGATCCGGATAAAGGTGACGATCATGCCTATCACCGTACCAAGTAATCCGAGCATGGTAGAAATAGATCCAATGTCTGAGAGATAGCTGATCCGGTTGTTGAGCATACTCGATTGCCTCGATCCTTCTGCCAAGGCCACTTCCCGGACTTCATTGATTGAAACACCTGTGTTCTTAGTCATAAAATCCACCGCATTTTCAGTGATCCGAGCCATGCTTTCATTACTGCGATTACACTCATGGATCAGCCCTAAGTAGTCTTCCTTGCGGATAAGTATTTCAACGTTGCGCATGAAGCGGTCACTCACCACACGGTTTCCACGAATAGTGATAAAGAAAAGGAAAATCAACACCACAGTCACAACAGAAACGATCGCCAGTGGATAAATGATCGGCCCGCCTTGGTTTTTAATGAGCTCATAGACATTAATATCTATTGGCGCGGGGCCACTATTACTAGTAGGGGTATCCTGCGCATTTGCCGTGCAGGTGAGTAGGAATAAACCAAGGATTGACCCGAGGATTTTACCTGCGAGAGACATAGAAGTTTTGTGTGCTGTTTTCATAGCGGATACTTTAGCGTTACTTTAGAGGTAAATCTTATTATTGCAAGTATTACCAGTGATTGACTAGGTCAGCAAAAGTTCTCTTAATACGGGGATTTCACTATTTTCTTTCATCTTACCACTCAGAGCTAGCAGCCTTCCCTATAAAAAATAAGCAATAAAAAAGCTCTACACGTAAAACGTGTAGAGCTTTGAAGTATTTATGTTTGACTCGCTGCTAGAGAGAAGCTTTGAGATTTGATGAGCACTTAAAACCAACAGTCTTTGAAGCTTTAATCTTCATTGACTCGCCAGTTTTAGGGTTGCGGCCCATACGGGCTGCGCGCTTTTTAACCTCGAAAGTACCAAACCCAATGAGCTGGACTTTCTTGTCTTTCTTCACGCCTTTGGCGATAGAAGTAAGAACTGCTGCTACTGCCTCTTCTGCAAGACGCTTCGTTGTCTCTTTCCCAAGAGCATTCTGTACGGATTCTACTAATTCTGCTTTATTCATTGCACTACTGTTTTCTCTAAAGTCGCCCATCTTGTAAAGATAAAAGAAATAAATGTTTTCTTACGTACATATGAGAATTATTCTTGCTTTATGATGATAAAATGAGTAAGGGCTGGCTTCTCCCACCATTTAGAAGCATTCATTTCTGTTAGACCGTCGCCATCCTATTGCTGATCAGGTTTGACATTCATTTTGGTAACTCCATACTGTTAGATAGATGTCAAATGATAGAGCGCAGAGTGTTGAAAATAAAATTATTCGGACGATGGAACAAGTCGTATCTGCAGCTCAAGCTATTCCACTGGAGAGCGATCTAAAAGTAATTATTACAGATTCTGTTAGAGCAACGACAAGATCCTATTATTTACCTGATGAAGATGAACGTCTAAGGTTAGTTTACGTAAACTACCTGCGCACTCGCTCTATCCTAGTTGAAGCGATAGATTCTATCATGCCTGTCCTCAGAAACAAACTGAACTGGCGTAACGAACTACGCACATTCGCCATTGGCTTCACCGCTGGGTGCCTGCTTGTGCGCGCTACCAAATACATTATCCAGATGGCTCAGCAAAACCCCGTAATATGGGAGAAGCTAGATGAATCTGAACTCAGGTATGGTATAGAGAGAAAGACTATTAGCCGGCTTTATGAAAGTCTATCTTCACCCAAGAAAATGCTCCAGTTTCACCAAGCTATCCGCTTCTTCGAGGCTACTAAAACTGAGATTTTCGCTCTCGCAGAGTTGAGTGATCTGGATAAGGAAATGATCGAATTACTAGAACAAGAAGAGCCATTTATCGCGTCCCGTAAGCGAGATTATTTTCGCCTCCGATTACGCTACAGAGCTTATGACATAGTGCGCAGAAATTCCTCTGGATACAAGCAAGCTATGTTTCATCTTTTCCGTCTAACAGGTAGTGCTGTGGCTGAGCTAAAACAGCCATTGAAAAAATCTAACCCCACCGTAAAAGGAGCCAAGCGAGTGACTCCAGATCTGCTCACTGAAATCCGTAGCAAGCTCATGCCTGGAGATGTCATCATCACCAGGCACGATGACGCGTTGAGCAATTTATTTCTACCAGGCTATTGGCCGCACGCGGCATTTTATATGGGGAATCCTGATCAACTGAAAGCGCTAAATATTTCAACATCTCCCCATTCTGAGCATGAAATCATCGAATCCAAGAAAGACGGAGTAAAATTTCGCCCCCTCAGCGAGACCCTAAACGTGGACAGCTTTGTGATAATGAGGCCTATTTTAAGCGCAAATTGCCTCTCACAAGTGATTCAATCCGCCATGAGTCACGCCGGTAAACGCTATGATTTCCTATTTGATTTCACCAAAGCGGACCGCCTAGCATGCACCGAATTGGTCTATCGAGCCTACCATGGTGTGGATAATTTACAGTTTTCACTCATTGAGCACTCGGGCCGAATGTGTATCTCGGCAGAGGATCTAATCGACCAAATGATGCGCTCTAAGAAATTTGATACCCACGCCCTATTCACTGAAAAGACGGGGGGAATCATCTACGAGGCAGAAGCCAGATCCGCACTTCAGGCAAGTTACTCCTCTAAGTGGTGAGATGTCATCGCTGATAAGAAGGCATTCAACACCTCATTCAGAGCAACAGTATACTCCTCTGGCTGATCATAGCGTGGCGGTAGTTCCTGCATTCCCTGAAGCTTTGGCAGCGCACTTGCAATACACTCTGCCACCGAAATAGGATGTAGATTATCACGCGTTGTATATAGAACCAGAGCCTCCTGAGTCACCCTTGATAAATCCCCTAGCGAGCTAAATGGCGCATCCTCCCACATCTTATACAGCACTGACGTATGAGAAAAATAATCCGGCCTCTTCAATAGACCACGGATAGACTCCGCCACCTTCGGAACTTCAGCAAGAAGTGCGATGTAGTCTGAATGAGACAGAAGCTCCTGCTCAGCGACATCCGCCCCGCCCTCCTCTAACCATTTCCCCATGTAAGCGACCAGAGCCAAATGCGCGGGTCGCGGCTGACACAACCACGATGGTCTCAGCAAAATGAGTTTATTAACACGCTGCGGGTATCGCAAAGCGATATTGAGAGCGACGCCTGAACCCATAGATAAACCACCAATATTAGACTTCTCGATCCCCAGATGATCCAAAATAGCAATCACATCATCCGCGCACTGATCGAAACTCATTTCAGCACCTGAAGCAGTATCCCCCGAGATAGAATCTCCATGGCCTAACATATCAGGCGCGATCAGCATCGTATCTCGTAATGAAGTCAGCGACGTAGTCGTCTGCGTCCTGCCAGCTCCCAGCCCATGCACAAACGCAAGTGGATATCCTTCACCAGACACTTCATAAGCGATTTCGACATCACTATTTTGTCGCTTTACCTTAGAAACACTCACAATAATCACATCATTTCTTATGGAATTTTTTACTCGTCAGTCTCGCTTGAAGTAAATCCTTACACACACCTTTAACACGCAGTGTGTTGCAGCAGGCCTCTATCCTAATGGACTGCTTCGCCGGGCGAAATCCCATCCTCCTAGTAATACAGTCATTTAAAATCTCTATATTATCATCCTCAAATTCCACTACCTTCCCGCAGTCAATACAAATCAAATGATTATGCGATGGCGCGTCCACGAAATTAGGATCATAAGTCTTCTGCCCCCCCCCCAGGTCTATCTCATGCAGCAATCCCGCCTCCTCCAGCAGACCCAGCGTTCTATATAGAGTCGCCCTTGATGCGGATGAATTATTCTTCCGGATTCGATCATAGAGCTCATCCGCCGTAAAATGCTCATCCTTACTAAAGATTAACGCCACTATCTCATCTCTCTGCGGAGTTCGCCTCAGCCCCTTGCGCTTGATAAAATGATTAAGCTTCTCTAGAATTTCTTTAATGATTGGGTTCTCTACCATATTTTCTAAACTAGTTGTATCAATTCTGGCCACTTTGTGAATAGAAATTTACATCATAAACAGATTCAGGATTGGCAAGCTGCGAAATAGATGCCTCAATAAGGCATGTTAAAACGATTCTCAAAACGATTTTTTATCATTCTCTTTACTAGCTTGAGTGTCATCGGATGCTCCACAGAAAATCAACACCTTTCTGTGGACAAATTCACCCTCCGCTCAATAAAAATAGAAGATAGTGACGCCGCCATGGTTCGCGGTGATCAGCAAAAACGCCTCTACGGCGCAGTCACTATAGCAGAGCATAAACAGCGTATCGGTCAATACTACACCCTCAGCTGGAACCTACTTAACCAAGAAAAATTAAAAACTAATCACCTAAACAGAACCATCCAGCTCGTCTTCCGCTACAAGCGAGCCTCCACCGGTAATAAAATTAAAACTACCTCAAAAAGCTATCCCTTTGGAACCAAGCAAGGCAAGTGGGCATTCAACAACATTGGTCAAAATTACGCCACAGGTGGCAGGATTCTTGCCTGGCGTGCAGAGCTCATCTTCGGCGGACAAATCATTTCCACCAAGGAATCTTTCCTCTGGAGCAAGTAATTACGCGATGACCTCCTGACCTAGGTAGCCAACTCCAACATATTAGAAAACACACCCTGCCTCCCCCCGCGTCCGAGACAATATCCCCTCAGCACTAGCGGAAAGAAACGTCGCTTTCTTATCCTCAGCAAATTTTCAGCCATTTAAAGCTTCGCATTCCCACCAGCACACTCTATAATCCCCCCGTGCTACAAATAGTATTTAACGAAATAAGTGCTGGAGAAATCTCCCGCCTAGACACCCTCGAGCAGCTAGACCTCCTAGATGCCTTTAAGGTCACCCAGGACACGCTTCAAGATATCGACGGCGAAAGCTTTGGTAAAATAGAACGAGCTGGCACCAGCTTGTTCCGCTTCCGTGCGGACGACTACCGCGTGTATTTCGAGGTCGTGGAAGAGAACGTCATCGTCCACCGCGTGCTTCACAAGAACACTTTTTCTGACCTCCTCTTCCGCACCAAGCTACCCGTTGGCGAAGACGAAGAACTTAGCAAATCCAAACACTTTTGGAACCTCATCGAAGAAGGTAAAAACGCCCAGCAACTTTAACCTAAATAGGTGTAGGTTATTCCCGGCGAAAGCCTTCACTCCACTTATTACGCGCAGATTACCGTTCACAACTAATCTATACCCTCGGTCACTTTGATGTTGTCATAATAGCCAAAGACGGTTGTAAACCCTTTGCCGTTCCTCATCTTGGGAGCCCAGCTAGTGTCATGGCCTCCGTGGAAAGTATTAAATAAGAAGTGGCTAATAAGGGTTCTTTCTCCATCTACGCCACGGTATTTAATCGTTTTTGATGAGACAATTTTTTTCCCATCTACTTCCACATCCACCCATCCATTTTCCTTTCCTAGGTCATTCAGCCGAACTTTATAGACAACTTTATGCCAAGTTTCAGCCCGAAAGGCTCGACCTCCAGTCTTTGATAAGCCCCATTTCTTTTTAGGATCTTGGTCATAAATGTAGTAGCCAAGTTTACCACGTTCTTGAAACATCATCCGAGCGCTCCATGTATCGGGACGCCTTGCCTTACCACCAGTGACCCCATTCTCTGGCCCAAGACCATGTAGCTTCCCCCCCTTTACCCATTGAAAACCTTCTTCGAACATCACATCGAAGGAAAGAGTTGCCTCTGTCACTTTTTTACTCAGCGCAAAACGAACGGTGACGCGCTCACTCCCTCTGCTGCTACCAACATAGGAAACTTTGATCGCATTTGACCCATCTGGTCCAATGCCTTTTACCAGCTCTATATTTTTATTCCGAACAAGTAACCCTCCTACCCCACCTGAACCATTAAAATCTTCCTTTAGCAAAACTTTCTGCCCCAAGCTAGATTGGAAAGCAAGAACAGCTCCAATAACTAATAATCGTACAATCGCTATCATTAGTAAATATTATCACCCGATTTGTTCTCTTTCAAGCGATATTCGATATTTCCACTCTGCTGTCTGATATTAGCCTAGACACGGGTCTGTTCTTGTGGATTCTATAATCTTCAATAGCGAAATCTATATCCATATCGCCTATTATTAATCACTTCATGAAACTCGCCAGCATACTCACTAAAGAAAAAGTTCTTCTTGGCATGGTTGCCGATGAGCGCTGGCCAGCCATCGAAGAGCTCATCGATCACCTCGATGCCAGAAATCTCCTAGGCGGCGAAAACCGCGAGGATATCCTAAAGTCCCTCCACATCCGCGAAGAGCAGACAAGTACTGGCATCGGATCAGGAGTGGCTATCCCACACGCATTCTCAGAGAAACTTAATGAAGTCATCGCTATATTCGGCAGGTCTGAAAAAGGGATCAATTTTGATGCCATAGACAACGCCCCAGTAAGGTTCATACTTCTCTTCATCGTCCCAAAAAAAGACTACCACCTCCACCTCCATGCACTCTCTGCCATCGCTAAAATGTTCAATAACTGCGAAATCCGCCAGAATCTATCAGAAGCTCAAGATGCTGCAGAAATCCTAGAAATATTCGGCTCAACTCCATCTCGAACCCATAGCAACCACATCTCCCAGCGGTTGCAAGCTGATTGAATTCCGTGCTAAACCATCCAGCCCTCTCCGACATGAACCCATTTCGGAACCATGGACATTAAATCATGGAACTCAGGGTTCCGATTTATTTAGTGGTAGTCAGTGAGGCTTTAGGATTAGCGCGGCACGGACGGCGATCAGGGTCTAACCTCTATCAATCAATTCCTAGCCACTGGCCCAATCGTGCCGCCTGCGACGAACTTCGCCGGGGTGAGCTTCTGCTTGATATCTTTTTTGCCGCGGCTGATATTAGCAGCCCAGCCGGTGACCCGGCGGACCACTGGAGCGTTGTTCCAGTGGATGTGGGCGATGGATGGTCTGCACCATGAGAAATACGGATCGCTGTCCATCCATATCAGCGAGACGTCCTGCTCAGAGCTAGAAAGTAAGGTGAATTCAAGTATATAGAAAACCTATCCTCAGTTGGACAGGTATCAATAAAGAAATAATTGGACATATCCCGATGGAGAAGCAATGTGCTGGCCAATTCGCGATTGATTGCGTTTTATCCGTTGTCGGATAGGTTCGTGACAAAAAAAATGAAGCGCCCAAATCGGCCTTCTTTCGCGATTAATAAAAAAAATGAAAGAAACTTGAAACAGCACGCGTTCTAGTCAGGAGACAAAAACCGAGCATGATTAATATGATCGGTTCA
>TARA_B110000879_G_scaffold212754_1_pt1 | contig 56880 bp, 50 predicted proteins | sample TARA_B110000879 | Tara Oceans TARA_B110000879 (sample SAMEA4398094) | marine metagenome | biome: Polar Biome; feature: [SRF] surface water layer (ENVO:00010504); material: water (ENVO:00002006), including particulate matter (ENVO:01000060) such as... | depth 5 m
TCTGGATGATGACTTCACCTTTTAGCTCTCCTCTGCCGGCTCTGCCCGCGACTTGGGTGATGAGCTGGAAAGTGCGCTCGCCGGCGCGGAAGTCCGGGACGTGGAGGCCGAGGTCTGCATTGAGGATTCCGACTAGGGTGACATTGGGGAAGTGGAGTCCTTTGGCGATCATCTGGGTGCCGATGATGATGTCTAGTTTGTTGGCTTTGAATTTCGCGAGAGTGTCGCGTAGGGCGTTTTTGCGGCGCATGGTGTCGGCATCGATTCGGGCGATGCGGGACTTGGGGAAGACTCGCTGGATGACGTCTTCTACTTTTTCGGTGCCGAAGCCTTGCATGCGGATCGCTTTGTCTCCGCATTCTGGGCATTTTCTGGGGGTGATGGTCTGGTAGCCGCACATGTGGCAGACTAGGCGCTCGTCTCCTTTGTGGTAAGTGAGGGGGATGGCGCAGTGCTGGCACTCGCAGACGTGTCCGCAGGGTGGGCACTGGAGCGAACGGGCGAAGCCTCGGCGGTTGAGGAAGAGGATGACTTGCTCGCCATTCTTGAGCTTGGCTTCCATGGAGACGCGGAGTTTGTCGGAGAGGATGGCATCGCGGCCTTTTTGCTTCTGGGCTTCGAGCTTCATGTCCATGACGCGGATGATGGGCATGGTTTGGTCATCGACTCTCTTGGTGAGGTGGATGAGTTGGTATTTACCGGTCTGGGTGTTATGAAATGATTCTAGTGAAGGGGTGGCTGAGCCCAAGAGGACGGTGCATTTCTCGATGTGCGCTCGCAGCACTGCGATGTCTCTGCCGTGGTATCTGGGGGAGGTTTCTTGCTTGTAGGTGTTCTCATGTTCTTCATCCACGATGATGATTCCTAGATCTTTCAGCGGGGCGAAGATTGCGGAGCGAGCACCGATGACGATGCGGGCCTTGCCCTTGCGGATGCGGTGCCATTCATCGAACCTCTCGCCTTGGGAAAGGTGGGAGTGGAGGACGGCGACTTGGTCCTGGAGTGAGGCGAAGCGGGATTTGAAGCGTTGGACGGTTTGCGGGGTGAGGGAAATTTCTGGGATGAGGATGAGCGCGGTTTTGCCTTGGTCGAGGTGTTTTTGCACGGCTTGGAGGTAGACTTCAGTCTTGCCTGAGCCAGTGACTCCGTGGAGTAAGATAGGCTTTTTAGGTTCGTCTCCTTCTGGTTCTCTGAGGACTTCTGCTAGGGCAACTTCTTGTTCGTCGTTTAGTTTGAGTGGTTTGGTTTCTAGGAATTCTTGATCGGCATCTGGGTCACGGCGGACAGATTCATGTTTGATGATAACGTAGCCTTTTTTCTCGAGTGATTTAACTGAGGCAGTGGCTGATCCTCCGCCTAGGTCTTTCATGGAGATCTGACCTGAGGCTCCCTTTAATAGTGTGAGGATGACGTGTTGTTTTGGGGCGCGCTTGGCGAGCTTTTCTAGGGTTTCTTCATCGGGCATTTTTTCTAAGACCACGACTTTACGCACTTTTTCTGAGTGGGCGTCTTGTCTAACAGACTCGGGGAGCAGGGCGCGCATGACTTGTTCCATCGGGCTGCCGTAATACTCTGCCAGCCACCTTCCGAGCTTCATGAGTCCGGGGGTGATGAGTGGCTCGGGATCGATGAGGGAGTGGAGCGGGCGGAGGGTGAAGTTGCTCTGTGGTGGTTCGCCTATTTCTAGGACGGTGCCGGTGGAATTTCTGTTTCTTAGCGGAATGCGGACACGACAGCCGACTGCGACGACACCAAGGCTCTCGGGAACCAAGTAGTCGAAGACTAGATCAGCAGGACCGTCGATGAGGACTTTGGCGGATAGCATTTTTTTTAAGGTTAAAGGGGAAAGTTTAAAGGATAAAGGCTTGGTTGATGGTGGTTTTGGTTGTGCTCTGCGTGGCTGACCACGAATCTACACGAATTTTTGCTTGGGTAGTTGGATATTTTTTTGACCATGGAAGGCGCGGAATTACACGGAACCTTTGCTATGAAATGGAACTTGGGTTGTGGGCTTTGGTTGTTGCTTTTTATAGACAGAATTAACAAAATGGACAGGATTTTTGCTTGTTCTGTCGCGTATAGAGCCTTTGGATCACGCTATTTAACCGCGTGCAGCGTTGCAGTTTTACGCGGGGTTGATGGATTTTTTGAACCACACTGCTGTCCTAGAATCACTCTTGGAGGAGAGAGTGAGTGTCTGCAGAGACTGAATGGAATGAACTCAAAAGGCGCTGGATTACACGGGACTTGGGTGGGTGCTTGTTGGACTTTAACCTTTCTCCTTTAACCTTTTTCCTTCCTTAAAAAGACGATTTCTGTGTCGGTGCTGTCTGCTTTGCTGAATTTGTAGCCGGCGGTTTTGAATTTTTTGAGTCCGGCGGTGGTGGTGATTTTGTTGCGGATGATATGGTCTGCCATCATGCCGCGGGCTTTTTTAGCGTAGAAGGAGATGATTTTATACTTACCATTCTTTTCGTCTTTGAAGATGGGGGTGATGAGTTCGCCGGCGAGTGATTTCTTTTTGACTGAGGAAAAGTATTCGTTTGAGGCGAGGTTGACGACAAAGTTTGAGCCGCTTTTTTTGAGGTCGGTGTTGAGGAGGCTGGTGATTTTTTCGTCCCAGAACTCGTAGAGGTTTTTGCCGCGTGCGTTGGCTAGCTTGGTTCCCATTTCTAGGCGGTAGGGCTGCATGAGGTCCAGCGGGCGGAGGACGCCGTAGAGTCCGGAGAGGATGCGGATTTGTTTTTGGGCGAGGGTGAAGTCTGGTGCTTTCCAGTTGGATAGCTCCATGCCTTGATAGACATCACCGGTAAATGCGAAGAGGCATTGGCGACTGTTTTCTGGGGTGAAGTCTGGTTCCCAGGTGGTGTAGCGCTCGGCATTGAGGTCGGCGAGTTTGTCGCTGATGGACATGAGTTTACCGAGTGCCTTTGGGGTCATGGCGCGGAGTTGTTTGACGAGGATTGCTGAATCATCGAGAAGGCGAGGCTCGGTGTGACGCTTGGTGGGTAGTGGAGATTCGTAGTCGAGCGATTTGGCGGGCGAAAGAAGAATAAGCATGGTTGTAGTGAAGCGTGGGTGGGCAGAATTGCAAGTGAATTAGAGTTGCACTTGGGGTGGATTTGCCACATGTATTTGGCAGTTAATTAAACAGAAATTTTATGAGCAAGGAAACGAGTAATGACAGCAAGGATTTTATCAGGACGATCATCGCGGAGGATCTGGCTGCTGGGAAGCATGAGACTACGGTGACGCGTTTCCCGCCAGAGCCAAATGGGTTTCTGCATATTGGACATGCGAAGGCTCTTTGTTTGAACTTCGGGCTGGCTGAGGAGAATGCTGGGACTGGGGCGAAATGTCATTTGAGGTTCGATGATACGAACCCGGTGAAGGAGGATACGAAGTATGTGGAGAGCATCCAGAAGGATGTGAAGTGGCTTGGGTTTGACTGGGGCGAGGACTTGTATTTTGCGAGCGATTACTTTGAGTATTTTTATGACTGTGCGGTGAGCTTGATTGAAAAGGGCTTGGCGTATGTGGATCAGCAGAGCCCAGAGGAGATGCGTGCGGGTAGGGGGGATGTGACTCATCCTGGGGTGAATAGTGCTTTTAGGGAGACTTCTATTGAGAAAAATTTGGCCTTGTTTAAGAAGATGCGCGATGGCGAGATCGGCGAGGGTAAGGCGGTGTTACGGGCTAAAATAGATATGGCGTCTCGGAATATGAATATGCGTGACCCTGCTATTTATCGGGTGCTGCATTCGGAGCATCATAATACGGGTGACGCATGGAAGATTTACCCGATGTATGATTTCGCTCATCCGCTGGAGGATGCTAAGGAGAAGGTGACACATTCGTTGTGCTCGCTGGAATTTGAGGATCATCGACCGCTGTATAACTGGGTGGTGGAGAACTGTCCTGTGGCTTCGACTCCGAGACAGATAGAGTTTTCAAGATTGAATCTTTCCTACACGGTGATGAGTAAGCGTAAGCTGCTGCAGCTGGTGGAAGAAGGCTTGGTGTCTGGCTGGGATGACCCACGGATGCCCACGCTGTCTGGGATGAGGCGTAGAGGATACACTGCGGCCGGGGTGAAGGCATTTATCATGCGCGGTGGGGTGACGAAGGTGAACTCGGTGACGGACTTTTCTATTCTAGAGGCTGAGGTGAGGAATGATCTGAACAAGATCGTGGATCGTCGGATGGCGGTGATGGAGCCACTGAAGGTAGTGATCACGAACTGGGATGAATCGATTCAGGGGACTGAGGAGATGATGATTTGTAATAATAATCCAGAGGATGCGAGTGCGGGGACGCGTGAGGTGCCTTTGACTAAAGAATTTTATATCGAGCGCGATGATTTCATGGAGGAACCTCCGAAGAAGTATTTCCGACTAGGGCCTGAGCGTGCTGTTAGATTGCGCGGTGGTTATATTGTTAAATACGTGAGTCATAGTTACGATGAAGCGGGGAATGTCAGCGAGGTGATGGTGGAGTATATTCCGGATACCATCGGGCAGAACGCGCCTGAGGGCATCAAGTGCAAGGCGGCGATCCACTGGGTCAGCGCTAAGTATGCGGTGGATGCTGAGGTCAGGGTCTATGATCGCTTGTTTAAGGAAGAGAATCCGGATGCGGCCGAGGGTGGCTTTATGAATTGTCTGAATGAGGACTCATTGAGCCTGATAGAGGGTGCGAAGCTGGAGCCAATTTTAGCTGATGTCCCTGCTGGATACCATTGCCAGTTTGAGCGTGTGGGGTATTTCTGCACTGATAGTGAAGATCATGGTAAGGATGGCAAGGTTGTGTTTAATAAGACGGCTGGACTTAGAGATAACTGGAGGTAGAAACAAAAAACCTCTAACAATTTTTAATTTGTTAGAGGTGAGTTTACTTTGAATTAAGTGTCTTACGAGATTGAGGGAGGTGCTGTTTCGGGGTCTGTCTCAGCATCGTAGTCTACGCCGTCTATGCCAAAGCCGAAGAGTTTGAGAAATTCTTGTTTGTAGCCGTCGAAGTCTGCGTGGTCTGCTAGGTTTTCATTGGAAATGATGTCCCATGATTTAGCGACTGCTGACTGGATGTCTTCGCGCATTTCGAGGTCGTCGATGCGGATGCGGTCGCTTTCGTCTAGCTGAAGGTCACCGTTGTAGAGGCGTTCTGCGAAGAGTCTCTGGATCTGCTCGATACAGCCTTCGTGAAGTCCTTTCGCTTTCATTTCCTTGTAGAGTATGGAGATGTAGAGTGGGACTACGGGGATGGCGGATGAGGCTTGGGTGACGAGGGCTTTGTTTACGGAGACGTAAGCTGAGCCGTTGTATTTTTCTCCGAGTTTCTTGTGAAGTTTTGCACGGGTGATTTCTAGATCTTTTTTTGCCATCCCGATGGTGCCGTCGGTGTAGATGGGCCAGGTAAGCTCAGGTCCGATGTAGGAGTATGAAACCGATTTGACTCCCTGGGCTAGGACTCCGGCTTCATCTAGGGCGGTCATCCAGAGTTCCCAGTCTTCGCCGCCCATTACTTTGATGGTGTTGTCGATTTCTTCTTGGGTTGCTGGTCCGATGGTGACTTCTTCGATGAGGCCTTTATCGGTATTGAGATTTTTATTAACGTATTCTCCGCCGGTTGTTTTGAGAACTGAGCGGTGGTCTTCTCCGGTGTCTGGGTTGATTCTGCGTGGGGATGCGAGTGAGTAAACAACTAGGTCGATGGGACCCATTTCGTTTTTGATGATTTCGACGGCTTTGGCTTTCATCTCGTGTGAGAAGGCATCGCCATTGAGTGATTTAGCGAAGAGACCTTCGGCTGTGGCGGCTTTTTCAAAGGCTGCTGAGTTATACCATCCTGCGGTGCCGGTGCGCTTTTCTGTGCCTGGCTTTTCGAAGAAGAGTCCGAGGGTGTTTGCTCCTGATGAGAAGGCTGGGACGATGCGTGAGGCGAGGCCATAGCCGGTGGATGAACCGATGACTAAGACGTTTTTGGGGCCGGCTTCGACTGGTCCTTTAGATTTAACGTAGTCGATCTGTTCTTGCACGTGTGCAGCGCAGCCGTCTGGGTGTGATGTGATGCAGATGAATCCTCTTGTTTTTGGTTTTACGATCATGATAGTTATAGTTTAGAGATTTAATATTTAAGTTTAAAGTTTTAAAATTCGCAGGATCCGGGGGTACGGGCGAAGGGGATGACGTCGCGGATGTTTTTCATGCCAGTGGCGAACATGAGCATGCGCTCGAAGCCGAGGCCGAAGCCGGCGTGGGGGCAGGTGCCGTATTTACGGAGGTCAGTGTACCACTGGTAGTCTTCTTCGTTGAGCTTATGTTGAGCCATGTTTGCTTGGAGGATATCTAGACGTTCTTCGCGTTGGGCGCCGCCTACTATTTCTCCGATGCCGGGGACGAGTAGGTCCATGGCGGCGACGGTTTTGCCGTCGTCATTGATGCGCATGTAGAAGGGTTTTACTTCCTTGGGGTAGTTGTAGACTGTTGTGGGGCATTTGAAGTGTTCTTCTGTGAGGAAGCGCTCGTGTTCGGACTGGAGGTTTACGCCCCAGGTTACTGGGTAGTCGAAGGTTTTGCCGCTTTTGGTGAGTATTTCTACTGCTTCGGTATAGGTGACGCGTTGGAAGGGCTTTTCTGCAACGAATTCGAGTCTTGCGCGGAGGCCTTTATCGATGAATTTGTTGAAGATTTCGAGGTCGCCTTCGTTGTTTTCGAGGACGTCTGTGATGAGGTATTTTACGAACTCTTCTGCGAGGTCCATGTCGCCTTCTAGATCACAGAATGCCATTTCTGGTTCGATCATCCAGAATTCGTTGGCGTGGCGGCTGGTGTTTGAGTTTTCTGCCCTGAAGGTGGGGCCGAAGGTGTAGATGTTAGAGAGGGCGGTGGCGAAGGCTTCGCCTTCTAGCTGGCCGGAGACGGTGAGGTAGGTGGCTTTGTTGAAGAAGTCGTTATCAGGGCTTGCAGTCGCTGACGCTCCTCCGCAGGCGGCGCTGGATGTGGAAGTAGTAAAAGGGTTGTGGGTGGTGACGCGAAACATTTCTCCTGCACCTTCACAATCTGAGGCTGTGATGATTGGGGTGTGGACGTAGGTGAAGTCTCGCTCAACGAAGAAGCGGTGGACTGCCTGTGCCATCCTTGAACGCATGCGGAAAACGGCTCCGTAGAGGTTAGCACGTGGGCGGAGGTGGGAGATGGAACGGAGGAATTCTGGAGTGTGGCCTTTTTTCTGGAGTGGGTAGTCGGTGGGTGCTTCACCGATGAGCTCGATGCTGGCGGCGTGGATTTCCCATTGTTGTCCTTTTCCCGGAGATTCTACGAGTTTACCAGTGATGCCGATGGCTGAGCCGGTGGACATTTTTGTAATGTCATCGTAGCCGGGGATTCCTGCGTCTGCGATGCATTGGATGTTTGCGAGTGAGGTGCCGTCGTTTAATTCTAGGAATGAGAAGTCTTTGTTATCGCGTCGGGTCCTGATCCAGCCCTTGAGGGTGATGGGGTCTTGGGCGGTTTCGCTTTTGAGGGCGTTTTTGATGAGTGTTCGCATGGGGGATTATTAACACATCTGAGTTAGTCAGGGATAGGATTTTTTCATGAAAGTTACTTGTCTGTGATCGTGAGAGGGAATAAGGTGGAGGAGAGAAGATTATGTTTGAATTAGAGAGTAAATACACACCGGCGGGGGATCAGCAGCAGGCGATCGATAAGCTGATGAAGTCGATCAACGCAGGGAATATGCACCAGACGCTGTGGGGTGTGACTGGCTCGGGTAAGACCTACACGATGGCAAATCTGATCCAGCAGGTGGGGAAACCTACTCTGATTATGAGTCATAATAAAACGCTAGCGGCTCAGCTTTACTCGGAATTCAAGACGTTTTTTCCTAATAATGCGGTGGAGTATTTCGTGAGTTACTTTGATTATTACCAGCCGGAGGCATATATCCCGAGTTCGGATACATTTATCGAGAAAGACTCTGCGATCAATGATGAGATCGAGCGGTTACGGCTGAGCACGATGGGGAGTCTGATCACGCGGAAGGATGTGATTGTGATTGCGAGTGTGAGTTGTATTTATGGTCTGGGGTCGCCAGATGACTACCAGAATATGATGCTTCCTGTGAAGGTGGGAGATGAGGTGGGGCGGGATGAATTTCTGGCTCAGCTGGTGGATTTGCTTTTTGAGAGAAATGATGTGGAATTTAGTCGAGGTAGGTTTCGGGTGCGCGGGGATGTGGTGGAGATCCGTCCTGCGTATCTAGAGCAGACGGCGATTAGGGTGGAGTTCTTTGGTGATGAAATTGAAAAAATATCTGAGATAGACACCCGTTCTGGGCATAAGATGGGGGAGATGGATCAGTTCATCTTTTTCCCAGCGAAGCAGTTCGTGACGAGTCAGACTAAAATGAAGAATGCGATCGTTGAAATCCGTAAGGAGATGAAGGCGCGGGTGGCAGAATTTGAAAAAGATGGCAGACTGATCGAGGCGCAGCGGATACGGATGCGAACTGAGTATGATATTGAGATGATGCAGGAGATGGGATTTTGCCAAGGGATAGAGAACTACTCGCGACATATCACTGGTAGGGAAAGGGGGGCGACTCCTTACACGCTATTAGATTTCTTTCCTGATGATTTTTTGCTTTTAGCTGATGAGAGTCATGCCACGCTGCCGCAGGTGGGTGGGATGTTTGAGGGAGATAAAAGCCGTAAGGGAGTATTGGTGGAGCACGGGTTCCGCTTGCCGAGTGCTCTGGACAATAGGCCGCTAAGATTTGAAGAATACATGAAGAAAACGCATCAGCGTGTTTATGTGACAGCGACACCAGGACCGTTTGAGTTTATTAATTGTCGTCCAGATAATAAGACTTATATTCCATGGGTGAAGGGTGAACTGAGCGCGAACCAAGCGATCAAGCTTCTCCGCAAGCAAGTCACTCCCAGCAATACTCTGGATACTGTGGATGAATTTGATGTGACTAGCAGGGGATCCACCTTGATGGTACAGCAGATCATCCGACCCACTGGTTTGTTAGATCCTATTCTGACGCTGAAGCCGTTGGATGGACAGATCGATTCTACGATTGAGCTTTGCCACGATAGGGTGAAGAAAAATGAGCGCGTGCTGGTGACCACGCTTACTAAGAAGACCGCGGAAGAGCTTACGGAGTATCTTTTAGAGGTGGGGCTGAAAGTGCGCTATATCCATGCTGATATAGATACTGTCGAGAGGGTGGAAATTTTGCGTCAGCTGAGAGCTGCGGAGTTTGATGTTTTGGTTGGGATTAACCTGCTAAGAGAGGGGCTAGATTTACCGGAGGTTAGTTTAGTGTGTATACTTGATGCGGATAACGAAGGTTTTTTGAGGAATGAAACTAGTTTGGTACAGACTGCGGGTAGAGCTGCAAGGCACATCAATGGCGAGTGTGTGCTGTTCTGCGATAAGGTGACGGATAGTATTCAGGCACTAATCGATATTACGGATTTCAGGCGCGACGTCCAAATAGCGCATAATGAAAAGCATGGGATTTCTCCACAGAGTGTGGTGCGTGCCGTGCAGCAGAGCTTGAGCATGGCGGAGGAGACGAAAGCTGCTGCTGGGCTGATAAATCAGAGTTTAGTGGCCGAGGGAGAAATGGATTACAACGTCATGCAAGTGCTCTCTGAGTTAGAGACCGAAATGCGAGAGGCTGCTACTAAGTTGGAGTTCGAGCGTGCTGGGCACCTGAGAGATCAGATCAAGGAACTAAAGAAAAAGGCGGGAATCGAGGATAAGCCAGCGAATCCGACTAAGAAAAAGCGAGAAATAGATTATCGAAATCTCTAGGATTCTATTTTTTCAGATTAAGGTCTTACAAGATTATCTGTAGTCTCTGTATAGTGTTTACCGTAGTGAGCTTCGATGTATCCGAACTCGACCATGGTGTCATCCCATGATGTGACTGAACTTGGGTTACTCGAATAGACTTTCTTAGCAGTGATAATCCACTTTGAAGCAGTTGATTTATCACCATCGTAGAATGCTAAGGCTGAGTTAGCATAATAGTAGTATGGTGAGTCAAGTAGGTAAGTGTATTTGTGGGCGAGTTGTTTGGCCTGTGCTAAATATTCTTTCTTCTGGTCATCAGTAACGTTCTTATTATCTGTTTTTGATAAGGCTAGCTTACAGAGCATGATCTTGAATTCCACGAGTCTTGCGAATTCTGAATCGGACTGAGATGCTATTTTTTTGAGTAGTGATTCGAAATGGTTAATTGATGAGATCCATTGGTTATCGCAGAACTCTAGTTCGGCGAGATTGAATAAAATCTTAGGATCTTCTCCAGCCATGTCTAAAGCCTTACTAAGGACCTCTCTAGCCTTTGCGAAATCTCTAAACTCTACATAAATAGCACCCAAGAGATTGTATGCTACAGGGTCTCCCTCGAAAATAGTGCGCATTTCAAATACAGCCATCAGGGTTTCAAAAGTGCGTTTGTTAGAGAAAAATCGATGTGCGTCTGCTCTGGTCGTAAGGTATTTTCTACGTTGTTCCTCTGGCAAATTACTGAAGCGTGTGTTGAGAATCTTTGTTTTTGCCACATTCTGATTATCTTCTGGTGCTTCCGCTTCGTTTTGTGCTTTTACTGTGAGGCTAGTAAATGCAGTGATTAAGAGTGTGATAAGTAGGTTTTTGTATTTCATGGGGATTTAAGAGTATTTAATTAAAACTATATTCTACGATTTTTTCAAGAATGCAATTCAATAAACATTGTGCTCTTGAATGTAAGCCAAAACAGGAGGGTTGAGCCAAGCGCGAGTTTGACAAGAAGAGGTGTTTTTTCTTACATAAGTAGATGATGCAGAATGTGAACCTCCTATTTTAAGGGCTGATAATCCATCAATATATTCTGGCTCGGCACCTCTAGAAATGACGATGAAATTTACCAGACTGGCTAAATATTGCGGTCTATCCCAGCGCAAGATAGCCTCCCACTGATCTGTTCCCATTAACCAGAAGAGCTCTGCATTAGGGTGTTTTTCCTTTATGACCTCTGCCGTCCTCCATGAGTAAGACGGCGATGGAGCGGTGAGATCATAGTCATCCACCTCCGCCCATGGAAATGATGATACAGCAAGCTGACACATCGCTAATCGATGATGATCAGGTGCATTTTTTTTGGTGAGTTTGTGTGGAGATTGCTTACACGGTAGAAATATGATCTTGTCCATATTTAGCTCACGATAGCATTTCTCAGCGATATAGGTGTGCCCCAGATGGATGGGGTCAAAAGTACCGCCTATTAAACAGATTTTTTGCTTTGCTTTCATGTGGAAAAAGTTGACTACGGGGTATGAATTTTCTGATTTGTTTCTTAGAGTCGCTGAAACTAGGGCTGACATCGTTCGGTGGGCCTGTTGCGCATTTGGCTTATTTTAGAAATGCGTATGTGGAACGTTTGAAATGGCTTAGTGAGGAGCGATTTGCTGAGCTACTTGCAGTATGTCAATTTATGCCTGGTCCTGCAAGTAGTCAATTAGGAGCAGCGATAGGTTATGAAAAAGGTGGATGGCTTGGTGGGCTCGGAGCGTGGCTCGGTTTTACTCTGCCTTCAGCTATCCTAATGATCCTCTTCGTGAGTGGCATGGATTTCCTTGATGGATGGGTTGGCAGTGGGTGGATTCAAGGGTTGAAAATTGTTGCCATCGCGGTGGTTGCAAATGCTGTTCTAGGAATGCAGAAGAGCCTCTGCCCAAATGCTAAGGGCTTATCGATCGCGGTGCTAGTTGCTGCTATACTGATTATTTTCCAGGTTCCATTGCTGCAACCTCTATTAATTCTGTTAGGCGGGATGCTAGGTATTGTATTATTTAGAAAGATTACTCCTTCAGACAATCAGGCTAAAGATAAGCTCAACCATCCATGGGTGAGCCTTGTTGTTCTGGGATGTTTCGTTGCAGCTGTGGTCATCATCTCATCGGTGAGATTTACTGACAATGAGGCTACGATGCTAGCTGGATTGACTAAAACTGGTTCAATGGTTTTCGGTGGGGGGCATGTAGTTTTACCGCTGTTAGAGGCAGAAACTGTGGGGAAGGGCCTGATGACGCAGAAGGGCCCGATGACGCAGGATGAATTTCTTGCAGGCTATGGTCTTGCCCAAGCAGTGCCTGGTCCTATGTTTACTTTTGGAACTTATATCGGGTCCTTAGTTGGAGTCGATGGAAATCCATGGCTGGGCGGAGCACTGGGAACCATCGCTATTTTTCTGCCTGGGATGATTTTATTGACGATTGGGATGCCCATATGGAATACCTATAAAAACATTACCTATGTTAGAGCTGCGCTCAAAGGTGCTAGCGCGGCAGTGGTCGGGCTTATCCTAGCTGCTCTCGTTTACATGCTCCGAGCTGGTGCGATTAGTAATGTCCTTGAAGCTAGCGTAGCGCTTGCCTTAGCTATCGTTATATATAAGAAATGGGTTCCTGTCTGGCTTGTCGTTCTATCGGGAATAGGGATTGGGTTCGCACTTTAGCGCTGTAACCTATGATCGATTCACCCTTAAATACTCTTATGAAGAAATTATTCCAGAGCCTGGTTCTCGCCAGTATTTCAACCAGCATTTCCTTTGCTGATCCTCTCACTGAAGCTTCTCCCAGGGAGCTAACTTGGAAAACCTATGATGCCGTATCAGCCCATGCTTCTCAGACTCTTGAGGAAACTCTTTATTTTAAAGTAGACTGGAAAAACGATGTGCTCGGTGCCCAGCGTGAGGCATACCAAAAGGATAAACCCATCGTGATGATCCTGTTCTTTGGTGATCATCGATCTAACTGTTGACAGAATGGTGTTAAGATAAGGCAGTCTGCCTTACAGAGTGAAAAATTCATCGAAATGCTTAATTCTGACTTTGTGAGTCTAGCGAGTAGTGATGTGGCATATAAGAATCTGTCAGACACTCTCAAAGCCAAAGGTGAATATCAGTTTCTGAAGAAATCACTCTCAAAAGGGAAACATGGTATTCATCAAGGAGTTTATATAGTCACTCCATCGGGAAAGCTTATCAAACAGATAGGCTGGGGCTGGCCGTTACCAGATGTGGATAAAATAAACGCTCAGCTAAAGCAAAGCATCACAGAATATCAAATGATGTCTAGAGCTGAAAGGCTGGGGGATGTGCTTTTAACAGAAAAGGATAGATCAATGCCAGTTGAGTCTAGTTTATCCCCACCTAGACCTTGGCTTCAGCTCCGTAATACCACGCGAAGCTATCAATTTTCTGAAATGAACTTATTCGATATCCGCCATCCTGCTTTTGTGACAGTGGATAAACTTTGGTTCTCTGGGCTAGAGAAACTTCAATTTGTTCCAAGCAATACAGCCAAAGGCACTCTCGAAAAAGTTGCCCCAAAGGCGTTGAATACAATGTTACTTAACAGCCACCTTATCACAGGTCGCTCAGCATGGTGGGCTGAGCATATTCAGAAAGCTGAAATGGAAATGAAAGTGGTTTCTTCTACTAGTAAGCAAGTAGTTATTTATTACAGAGGAACATTTAATATGCATGCCGATTCTAAATGGTGCAAAGAGTCTTACGTTGGTAAGCTTCTTGGTAAGGCAGCTTGGAACCCATCTAGAAAACAATTCACGTCATTTGAGTGGGTATCACTCGGTGAACACGAAATTGATAAACTTAAGTCGAATATGCATCGTGGAAGTAATCAATCTGTCACCGTAGCATCAAGGTTAGTATTAGACCCGCAGCATGAATGTGAACAAGGGATAGCGCCTGCTAACTGGCCAAATAATTATGCAAGAGAGCTAAGGGCTGAAGTGAAATGAGTCATCATACCCGTCCTGTGTGAACTGGAGCCTATTAGCAGTCCTATCACACAGAACGAGGTGAAATATATTGATAAATGATGTAATAAAAAGGTGGTTATTTTATTCTTCAGTTTCTTTCAGAATAGCTGCTTGTGCTAGTTTGATCACTTCTTGATCTGCATCAGAAAGGTTACTGAGTTGATATTTCACTACTTTACTGTTGTATAACTTGAAAGTTACTTCGTCACCGTTTACCGCTGTAATTGAGGCGGTTATTTTCTTGCCTTCAGCGTTCGTCCATTTGCGCAGAGAAACGAGAGGCTTGTTTGATTTTCTCGGTTTCTTTTTGTCTGCATCATCATTAAGTTTCACGTCTTTAAGAGCTTGTTTGACTGTTTTCTCAAACTCATCTCCACTTGGATGGCCTTGGAAGATCATTTTCCCTGACACATCGAAGATGAGAGCTACTGGGATACCACGCACTTGCACTGGTCCTTGAACGCCCTTTGTTATCGTGAATTCTACCTTAGCATTATCGGTTACTTTTTTGATCTGCTCATCACTACTTCCTTGTGATTCAGCACCGATGATGACGAGTCCCTTCTTACGTAATTTTTTGTCCATCTGAACCAGATGGGGCATTCCTGCGATACAAGGGGGTCAGCGCACTCCCCAGTATTCAATAACGACGACTTTGCCTTTGAGGTATTTGCTGGTTGGTTTTTCTCCTATGACCGTCTCAGAAAATTTGAAATCTGATAATTTTTTATCAGTATCTTCGGCTTTGAGGTTGAATGATAATGCCGCTAGTAAAGTGATGGTAAAAGTTGTGATTAATTTCATTTTATTTTTAGTAATTATTTAAAATTGTGACACCTATTCAACATAAAGCGAACTAGAAATAGATTATTGTTTATATTTTAGTAAAACAATTTTTTGTTTTGATCATTCAGATTGATTGACCTTGATGGTTGGTTCGGCTAGGGTGTCGCTCACATGTCCCAGTCAAACCCAGTTCAAGTAACGCCAGAATCCCTTCAGTATCATCGTGACCCTGAACTGCTCTCTCCAGCGGGGAACTGGGATTGTGCTAAGGCTGCTGTCATCAATGGTGCAGATGCCATTTTCTTCGGGCTGAGCAAATTTAATGCGCGTCTACGTGCTGATAATTTCACTGAAGAAGATCTACCAGAGCTGATGAAGTTCCTCCATGCTCACGGAGTGCGTGGATTTGTCACCATGAACACCCTTATTTTCACAGGTGAACTGGAGGCTGCTGAGGCTCAGCTGAGGCTTCTAGAAGAGAGCGGAGTAGATGCCATTATTGTTCAGGACCTAGGGCTTGCCCGTATTGCTAGGCATGTGGCGCCGAAACTAGAGATTCATGCTTCAACTCAGATGACACTCACTTCGCCGGAGGGATTAGAATTTGTAGATTCACTTTATAAATTAGAGCGTGCAGTGTTAGCGCGGGAATTATCGATCGATGAGATCGGTAAATTTAAACCCAAAGAATGTGTGCCACTTGAGGTTTTCGTTCACGGCGCACTTTGCGTGGCTTATTCTGGTCAGTGCCTCACGAGTGAGTCCTTAGGGAAACGCTCAGCGAACCGTGGCGAGTGCGCTCAAGCATGTCGGATGCCGTATGAGTTAGTTGTGGATGGCGAGACAAAGGAAATGGAAGAAGTTCGCTATCTGCTCAGCCCACAGGATCTAGCTGCAGTGGATGTGATCCCACAGCTTATCGAGAAGGGGATTGTTTCATTTAAGATAGAAGGACGACTTAAAAATCCAGAATATGTGGCTGCGGTCACTAAGGTCTATCGTAAAGCGATTGACGATGCTGTTGCAAAGCGAGAGTCCACCGTGACTGAGCGGGATCGCTACGCACTCGAAATGACTTTCTCACGTGGTCTATCAACTGGTTGGCTAGAGGGAACCAACCATCCGTATCTAACTCATGGTAAATTCGGTAAAAAGCGAGGTGCTTATGTCGGTGAGATCACTCAAGTGGGTAAGGGGTATGTGCAGGTAAAGTGGACTGGGAATACCGATCTTAAATCCGGCGATGGTATTGTCTTTGATGCTGGTGAGGATAGAAACGATGAGCAAGGAGGTAGAATCTTCCGCGTCGATGGTGATACAGTAAAATTTCATGAGAAGCACTCAAATGTTGACTGGACACGCGTCCGTGTAGGGCAGGGGATCTGGAAAACAGATGATCCTAAACTTAATTCCGAGGTGAAAGCACTTTGGAAGAATGTGAAGCCAAAGCTGAACAAAGAAAAGCTTAGCATCAGTGTGAGTGGAGCTGTCGGTGAGCCAATGGTGTTATCCTGTAGCGGCATTTCTGTTAAATCAGATGATTTACTAGAACAAGCTCAGAACAGACCAGTGAATACTGAACTGTTAGAGAAACAGCTCTCACGTTTAGGCGAAACTGTTTATGAACTGTCTGTAGTAGAAAATAACCTAATAGGAGAGGTCATGATGCCGGTGTCCGCACTTAATAGACTGCGTAGAAGTCTGGTTAGCGAACTAGATGACCGAGTGGTTATCACGGATGTTTATCAACGATCAGAAAACCAACTTAATGACCTATTTGCTGATATGGGGGAGGAACAAGAAGTGGTAAATGAACTCAGTATCTTAACGCGTCATCCACATCAAGTGGAGGCGGCATTAGAGGCTGGGATCAAACGTATCTATGCAGACTTCGAAGACATCCGTAGATACAAGGATGCGGTGAAAATAGTGAGAGACTCTGGTCTTGACGCTACGATCCATTTAGCCACCCCACGGATCCAGAAACCGAGCGAGGTGGGTTACTTTAAGTTCATCGACAAGGCACAAGCTGATGGGGTGCTGATCCGTAATCTAGGTGCCATTGAGTATTTTAAAGACCGGGAAGATTTCTACCGAACAGGAGATTTCTCGCTTAACTGTGCGAATCCTATCACGGCAAGGATACTCAAGGAGCAAGGTAACCTCGATCACCTTACCATCTCCTATGATCTGAATATCAGCCAAGTGAAGCAGATGCTTTATAAGTCTCCTGAAAACTGGTATGAGCTAACGATTCACCAGCACATGCCGATGTTTCATATGGAGCACTGCGTGTTCTGTACTTTCTTGAGTGAAGGCACTAGTGCTAAGGACTGTGGAAGACCTTGTGATAAGCATAAAGTCCAGCTCAGGGATAGAGTAGGGCAGTTGCACACACTCACAGCAGATGTAGGTTGTAGAAATACCTTGTTCAATGGAAGAGCACAGACAGGAGCGAGATTTCATGACGACTTGGCCAAGGCTGGGCTGGGGAAATACCGTATCGATCTACTCGATGAAACGAAAGATGAAGCACTCATGACCATCCAGGCATACCAACAACTCATGGACGGTAGATCAGACGGCCACATGCTCTGGCAAGACCTCGATGTCATGGAGAAACTAGGTGTGACCGAAGGAACCTTTAGTGAGAGCCCTTAAAATGGTATAGCACTACAATTTAAACAAAGAAAAAGCCATCTTGCTAAGCAAGATGGCTTTATTTTTAAAGTGATTTGATGATTGTGGAGGCTTAATAAAAAGCCAAAACAAGCCAGTCTCGGAATGTTATTCGCTGAGTGATGGCTTCTTGGCACGGCGAACCGAACCGAATCTCTTTGTGAACTTGTCGATACGTCCCTCAGTATCCACAAAGGTAGATTTACCTGTGAAGAATGGGTGAGTATCAGCAGTAACACCAGCTGAGATGACGAAGTAGTCAACACCGTCAACATTTTCAGTCTTAGCGGACTTCGCTGTTGAGCGAGTGAAGTAGCGCTTACCTGATGTCATGTCTTGGAAGATGACTGGGTTGTATTCTGGATGGATTTCTGATTTCATGATGATTAATTGGTTATTCTGCGTTTCCGACGCAGCAAGGTAGTGGAGATTGCAGAAAATCAGCTAACTGTCAAGCAGATGCGCTAGAAATAATGCTTTTTTGGGCCGCTAGATAGTGACCTGCAATTGGTAATGTTTATTTTTTATTAGCTTTAGGGCGATTGAAGGGTTTGGAGAAGTCCTGTTTGTTGAATTGCTTTTGCCAGGGCTGCCACTTACCTTTGCTTGACGGCTTTCCTGGAATCTTGATTTCTGGGCGAATCCATTGTTGGTGTTTATCCGTCGCGGTTCCTCTGATGCATTCTAAGGTGGCCATAGGTGTTAAACATTTCATCATCATTTTAATACTTAAGCCTTGGCTGCACTTTCTCAAAAATGATCTAATCTAAACGTAATAGACTATTAAAAACGAATAGCCTGCTACAATTTGATCTATGGATGTTGTCCTATGCAGCGTTTCTCACGAGTGCTACTAGGACGCCTTGGATAATGAGTTCTCGGGCTGGGATAAGGTCTGGGAAGAGTTCGTTCTCAGCGCGGAGGAAGGGTTTACCATTTTCTACGACATAGCGTTTGAGAGTGGTCTCACCATCGATGAGAGCAGCGACGACATCTCCTTTTCTAGGTTCACGGAATTCTAGGACGACGGTATCACCATCGCAGATGTGGGCATCTACCATCGATTCTCCACGGACTTTGAGGGCGAAGGTGCGGGCGTTATGTCTGAGGCCTAGGCTACGGATATCGATAGAGAGGCAGCCTTCTTTCTCGTGGTCCACGTCTTGGCCCATACCCGCGGCGATATTTCCGTAGATAGGAATATCCACGATCTCTTCGCGATCTAGCTCCTCTGGGAAGATGACGGCTCTGGCCTTACCGGGAACGCGCTGGATGACTTGTTTTTTCTCCAGTGCGCGGAGGTGATTCATGGCAGCAGTTTGGCTAGCGAATCCAAAGAAATGCTGGATCTCTCTGGTAGAAGGCATGACTCCAGTGACTCTGGATTCACGCTTGAGATAATCATAGACTTCTTGTTGGCGATTAGTGAGTTTGTCATTCATGTATCTATTTGAACACTATTCGAGAGAACATGTCAATGGAGAAAGTAAGGAAAGTTTAAATTTAGCTAGAATCTCTATTTTTGCGCCAAGCTGTCGTGTTGGGGCTGGTAAGGAGGGTGATAGCTGAGTCTTGGAGGGAAAAGGTCTGGATGATGTGTCGGAGAAGTACAATTGAGGCGATAGAATCGTAGAGGGCATCATGCCAAGTGAGTTGATCGTTTGGTGATGCTGCTGCGGATAAAGTAGAAATTTTTTCTTCTAGTTCGAGTGTGGAGCAGATGCTACCTAGGGAATAGTCATTTAAGTTAGGGTAGGCGGCTCTGGCGAGGTGGAGAGTATCTACCCATGGTCCAAATCCATGGGCTGGAAAGGCTCTGAGGAAGCGTTTCTCTGTGCCGTGACCGTGAGCAACCACGACATTCCCGTGGAGGCGGCGCTTAATGTCTGGCCAGAGCAGCATGAGCTTTGGGGCATCAGTGAGTTGCTCCTTGGTGATGCCGTGGACTTGCTGCGCCGCCCAAGTGATTTTTCGATCTGTGTGGATGTAGGACATCCAAGTGTCCGAGAGTAGATTTGACTCGGGCTCAGGGTCATTTAGAGACCATGTGGCAGTGCCGATCTGGACTGGTGTATCAGTATCCCCAGCGCAGGTGCCAGCGGACTCGAAGTCGATGGCGGTGAAGACGGTTTGGTTGATCACAGGAGCTTACCTAACGCTAAATTTACGGCCTCTGTTTTCTCTCCAGGCACGCTTGAGTGAGCTGTAGAGTTGGTTGAGGTCGCCGTTATCGAAGAGTCTGTATTCGATGGTGTGGGCATGGGTCGTGACGGGGTATTCTTTTTCTACGGTGGTATTGGTATCTATTCCTGCTCTTTTACCGCCGAGTTCTATGATACCCTTACCTCGTTCAATAAGGTTTTTCGCTACATTGGCTTCGCTGTTCTCACCAGGAACGTCGAAGGCATAGAATCTCACGAACCCTGACCCGCTGGTCTGCACATTGACTTCGTGGACGACCAGTGATTTGCTGACGATGTAGGAGTGCTTGCTGACTGCTGAAATTCTATCGAGCGCGACCATGTAGTTACCTCCGGGTAGATTAGCCTCCCAGAATCTTTTAGAGCTAGTGGTGACGTCAGTGTTCTCTTTTTTATCTTTGTCTTGAGCGTGGCTAACCTGGCCTAGGACTAAGAATGAGGCGAGGGCCGTGAATAGAGCTGGTTTGATTAGTGATTTCATAGTGTTTGTGATTGGGCTTATGATTGGGCTTATGAATAGGTATAGGATATTCATTGTGATAAGTTACAATAATTCGTCAAAACCTAGATTGCAAGAATTGAAAAAAGATGCTTATTTATTGTCATGCCTAAATTTCGTCCTAACGTAGCCGCGATCATCCTGAATAAAAAGGGTGAGATATTAGTCTGCGAGAGGAAGAATGACCGAGGGGCTTGGCAGTTTCCTCAGGGTGGGGTGGATGGTGAAGAATCTCGCCTAGAGGCTCTGGAGCGCGAGATCATGGAAGAAGTGGGAATCCCATCCGAGGACTATAAGACGACCGAATACCGTGATGGTTATTTTTATTTTTACCCAGCGCATATCCGATCGAATAAGAAATGGGATGGCCAGGAGCAGACTTATTTCCTATGTCGACTGAAGAAAAAAGCGAAAGGACCAGACCTAGGTAAAAATAACCCCGAGTTTCGAGATTTTGATTGGGTGATGCCAGAGGACTTCGATGCTGGCTGGCTGCCAGGATTTAAATTAGAAGTTTACCGAGAAGTGATGCGGGACTTCTTTGGTTTAGAGCTTTAGGCCGGATAGCCCAGAAATAATGTTCAACTGCTTATTAGAGTAACATCGTGAGTTTGAGTCGTAATCTTATAAACTGAGGTTGTGGGATTGGGTTGTTATTCCGAGTGAATTTAACGGTTCAGACTTATTTTATTCTTCTTCTTGATAGGCACTGGAGCAGATCTAATTGTTATAAATTTGCAGACTACGTCATTTGGTCTATGATGAGGCATGATTATCAACTCGGCGGACATTGATGCTATGGAAAAACTTCAGCGAGTGCAGCTTGCGACTTCTCTGCCTGGGGCTAAACCCATCTGTCTTGTCGGAACGCAATCGCTCAACGGAACCACAAATCTTGCCCCGTTTTCTAGTATTACACATCTCGGCTCTAACCCAATGCTGATAGGCATGGTAACTCGTCCAGATACTGTAGATCGACATACCTTGAGAAACATATTAGATACCGAGTCATGGACACTTAACCATGTGCATAGAGAGATACTTGAACAGGCTCACCAGTGTTCTGCACGCTATCCTGGGCAAACCTCAGAATTTTCTGCAGTAGGGATAAATGAGTATTTCCATCCAAATGTGATTGCACCATTCGTCAAAGAAAGTCGCATCAAATACGCTCTCAGCTTGGAAGATATTGTCGATATCAAAGCTAATAATACTAAATTGATCATCGGCCGTGTGCAGTTGATTGAGATGCCAGAGGATGCTCTCCATAGCGATGGTAGTATCGATTTGATAGAGAGCGGTTCACTAGCATCTACGGCCCTTGATACTTACTTCTCAATCAATAAAGTCGCTCAGTTAAGCTACGCAAAACCATAATCTAATATGATGAATGTAGTATGGTTCAAACGTGATTTACGGTTGTCTGATCACTTACCTTTACTCAGAGCTAGCGAAAATGGAGAGGTTTTGGGTATATATATCTATGAATCTGAGGTGATAGATCAGCCTGACTTTGACGCGATTCATCTTCAGTTTATTAATGAATCACTTGTTGAGCTGCGGGAGGGCTTTGCTAAATTAGGTGGTAAGATCGCGATAGTTAAAGGGGATGCGTTAAAGATTTTCCAACGTCTCTATGATGTTTATGGGATGTCGGACTTATGGAGCCATAGAGAAGTGGGTACAGAGATTACCTTTCAGCGAGATCTGGCAGTAGCGAAATGGGCAAGTGAGCACAACGTGGGATGGCAGGAATTTTCGCAAAATGGAGTGATCAGGAAATTAAAATCTAGAGATGGCTGGGCAAAAAGGTGGGAGAAGAAAATGCGTCAAGAGATCCACCCGACTCCCGAGAGTCTCTCAAGCCCGACATTGCCCAACTATGGCAAGATCCACTCTGCAAAAGATCTAAACTTAAAGGAACGGCAGTTACAAATTGGACAGAAGGGCGGTGAGCTTGAGGCTAGAAATTATCTCAAGTCATTCTTAGAAGAACGCGGTGCTCAATATCGAAAGGAAATGTCCAGCCCTTTGACGGCATTCGATTCCTGTAGCCGGATTTCTCCTTACTTGAGCTGGGGCTGTATTTCTATCAAGCAAGTTTATCAAGAAGCTTTGATTATAGCTGCCGAGATTAAAGTGAAGCGACGTGCCAGCGGAGCTTGGGCGGCAAGTATGAAGTCTTTTTTATCGAGGCTGAGCTGGCACTGTCATTTCATGCAGAAGCTGGAAGATCAGCCGAATATCAATGAAGTTAATATCTCACGTGCCTTTGATGGAATGCGCTCTCATTCTGGTTCTTGGGATGAGACAAAATATATAGCATGGCGTGATGGGCAGACAGGATTCCCATTTATTGATGCCTGCCTGCGCGCGTTAAAAGCGACTGGATACTTAAACTTTAGAATGCGTGCCATGGTGATGTCATTTGCGAGTTATCATTTATGGCTGCACTGGAAAAAAACTGGTGAGCAGCTGGCGCGTTACTTTTTAGATTATGAGCCAGGTATTCACTGGAGTCAGGTACAGATGCAAAGCGGGACTACGGGGATAAATACAATACGCGTTTACTCTCCCTACAAGCAATCAATCGATCAAGATCCTGAGGGTGTCTTCATCAGACGGTGGGTTCCAGAACTTAAGAATGTGCCCAATTCATATATACATAATCCTAGTAAGATGCCGGAAATGGAGCAGATGTTTTGTGACTGCACGATTGGAAAAGATTATCCATCACCAATCGTTGAACACATCGAGGCTTACCATTATGCACAACAACAAGTGCATGCAGTGAAGCAAACATTAGCGGCTAGAATGGAAGCGAAAGACGTCTTCATCAAACACGGTAGTAGGAAAAAAAAGCGTCAAAGCTAGTGATGTGATCTCTATTAAATTTTTAACAACTATTCTAAGCAACTCATCATGTCCTCAAACACTCAAGAAGTCATCATTATCGGTGCCGGTCTCTCAGGCCTCGCATGCGCATTAGAGCTCATCAAAGAAGGAGTGGGCGTCCAAGTACTTGAACAAGATGATGCACCTGGCGGCCGAGTCCGCACCGATAAGGTAGAGGGCTTCCTCCTGGACCGCGGCTTTCAGGTCTACTTAGATGCCTATCCAAATGCCGGGCAGCTGTTAGATTTAGCGGCACTGGATCTTCAGTCTTTTGAGCCTGGTGCGATTATTTTTGAAAAGGGAAAGAAATATCGCCTAATGGATGTCTTCCGCCGACCAAGGAGCCTCTTTTCAAGTGCTCTTTCGCCGATTGGTAATCTTATGGATAAGATACTTGTTGCGAAGCTTCGCTTTTCACTCAAGTTCTCCTCGATCGATAAAATACAGAAACGAGAAGACCTAGCAACAGAGGTCTATCTCAAGAAGTTTGGGTTTAGTGACGGTATGATAGATCGGTTTTTCCGAAGTTTTTATGGGGGCATTTTTCTAGAAAACGAACTCCGCACTTCCAGCCGAATGTTTGAATTTACCTTCAAGATGTTCACCGAGGGTTCGGCTTCATTACCAGCCAGAGGAATGGAGGAAATCCCCCGTCAGCTATCGGGCCGCCTAGCTGCTGGAGTCTTACACTGCAACACCCAAGTGTCTGAAGTAATAGGCGGTGAGGTCATCTTAGCATCAGGCGTGAGACTTACTTTTGATCACCTCGTTCTCGCCGTCCCATGCGATGCCGCGCAAAAGCTGCTTCCTGCGCTCGCCTTGCCTGTGGTAAAGTGGCGGTCGGTCACGAACTGTTACTTCTCGGCAGCTCATTCTCCACTTAACGAAGCCATCATTGCCCTTTCTGGTGACCCCAATAGCCTGATTAACAATGTCTCTGTGCCCTCGGATTTATCACGTGATTACGCACCCGAGGGACAGTCGCTGGTATCAGTTTCTATTCTTGGACTTCACGATGAGGATGATTTTCTAGCACGAGTTCTCAGTGAATTACGCTCGTGGTTTGGGCAAGAAGTTACGACTTGGAGTCACCTGCGGACTGATCGCATTGGGCGTGCTCTTCCAGAGCAAACGCCTTCTACCGAACAACCCGCAAATGCTCTAGAGGGAGTGTTTCTCTGCGGAGACCAACACAGCACGACCTCCATCGAAGGAGCCATCACTTCAGGGCAAGAAACCGCTAGACGGATTCTGGCGCAGCGGACTTAGATGAATGCTTATACTGCTTAGCTCAAGCCAATAGGCATCTCATGGTGGAGTCGTGAACTCTCAGATTGCCCAATATTCTGTAGACCTCCGGCACACTACTTGTGATGGTCTGGACAAGAGTATTACTGAGTTGGAAGGATTATTTTACAAGCCAGATTCTGATAATGCGCTGATGTTTCAGTTGGCTGGCGGAATTTTTAAATAGCATCAAAAGAATTTGAGCTTAATTGGGCTGAAATTATCACTGCAAATAGCTAGGCAAAGCGTCGGTGTTTTGTTAGGAAATGTGCATGGACATCGACGACGAACCTATGCTGAAGATCCGCTCGCGGACGGATTGCCCCTGTGGGAGTAAGAAGATGTATTTTGACTGCTGCCGGCCATATCATATCGGGAAGGCGCAGCCAGCGACTGCTGAGTTGCTGATGCGTGCTCGTTACTCGGCATTTTTCTTTAGGCTAGTGGACTACTTAGTAAGCTCTACGCATCCTGATGTAAGGGAGAAGAATCTGCAAGAGGAGCTGGATAATATGGTGGATACGATGTTGTGGCGAAATTTAGTAATCTTGAGTAAGAGCAAGGGAACGGCTGAAGATAAAAAGGGTAAAGTGGAGTTCTGTGCACAGTATCATTGTGATGGAAAGTTTAGTGAGATCGAAGAGAACTCTCGCTTCAGAAAGTATAAAGGTCAGTGGAAATACGTTGATGATAAAGGATAGGGAGATGGGTGACTTAAATCAGGAAGAGAAGATTTTGGTATTCACACGGATGCCAGCGGATGGGTTTGATGAATTCATGGGGAATCCTGAGGCCGTGATCGACACGGTGGAGGACATGGGCTTTGACCAGGATGAGATGCTGAGTTCGATGACAGCGGCCGGAGACCCTAGCCAGATCGTGCAGCTGATGGAAGGGCGCTGGAGTGGTGAGGGAATGAACTTTGCCTTCGAAAGCTTGTGGCCAGCGTTATTAGAGAAATTTCCGCAGAACCTGGTGCTTAAGATGATCACGAAAGAGGGGAGACATTCTCAGATTCACACTGACCATGGGGAGATACGTGTGCTCAGTCAAGATCAGGTGGCGAGAGCTCAACAAGGATTGGAAGGAATGCAATTAGTAGATTTGATTCCAGGTGATGAAACAGACTTGATGTTAGAGGATTTATTTCCTGCTTTGCAGACGTTTTTTACCCGCGCCATGGAGGCTGGTGAGTTTGTTCTGGTGAGCCATATTTAAATTAAGATAAATCACGAGTATTTTAAGTAAGATGGTATTTATAAAGTCAAACATAGCAGCAGGTTCTTTTCTAGGCATAGGAACTCATGTGTGGCTGGAAATAACTGACCATAGAGGAGAGAAGACGTCCTTTTCTGGATCACGCAATGGCAAGCTCTTACACGTGCTGAAAAATTATAAACGTGACTTCAATAGAGAATCTAAACGCGGGCAGTTAGAAATTTTACCACCACAGGGTGTGAGTGAAAAGGACTGGCCCGATACGGTGATCTCAGCAGCTCTCAAAATACAAGAAGAGATGCACGAGGGCTACGTATTCAACGGCGTCTGGCCACGGGGTAAAACACGTGCTGGCATCCCGAGATCAAATTGTTGCTGGGTGGTGCGAAACATTATCGAGCTGGCTGGTGGTGAAATCCCGAATGGTAGGATCAAAGGTGTGCTGCCTGGGCTAGGGAGAGGATGGAGGGACTACTTGTAGTCGCCAATAAACGTGCCTTCTGGTGCGTCCTTAAGATAGCCGTGATCTGCCATAAAGCAGTCTGAGCTTTCTAGTGTCTGAACGAAGCTTTGCTGGTTCACATTAAAATTAAAGAAGCTGTGCGTGCCGCGCTGGAATGGATAAAATATGCAAGTGTTCTTCTTACGCCGCATTTTTTTGGTAAATTGCTCCACATCATCGATCGCCGTAGTCTGATCCGCTGAGCCGTGATAGAAAATCATTGGTGGCGCATTTCTTTTAATACAGCGATTTGGGCTAGTCTTGATGGCAGATTTCTTATCCTCGAAAAGTTGGTATGCTTCAGTCTTCTTAGTTGTATTAATAATCGCGCTATAGAGGACTAGTGCATTCGGCCGACTATCGAAGAGCCCGTTATTTTCAACATTAGCATTGAGCGCAGCACAGAGAGCGATGTGAGCGCCACTTCCTGCGCCGCAGGCAATGACTTTTTGTGGGTCGATACCGACATCAAGATGGTTTTCTCTGAGCCATAGGATGACTGACTGAGCGTCTTCTATAGACTCTTTCGGAGTGGTATGGTGGATCGATGAAACGCGGTATTCTGCGAGTACGACCACAGCACCACGTAGCACAAAGTGGAGCGCCTGAGGAGCGAACTGGTCGATCATTTGGTTGTCCCATTTTCCTCCGTGAAAGAATACGATGACAGTGCGCTGCTCGCCTTCGTAGAAATCCTCAGGATACAAGAAATGAGCATCGAGTTTAGTTTTACCGAGTCTTTTATACGTGTGTGCAGCCTCACGCTTTAGCAGCTCTTGTCCGCGCTTGAGATTGATTGGTGACTTCTGGTCGGTGATGATTTCTGGCTCCATAGTGACTTATAAAAGAATGGTTCTTGTTGATTCTTTTGTAAACGTTGTTTTTTTATTTTCTATCTTATCAATTAGGTGTCAATGTTTGTTCATGAATAAACGTCTTCTAACTCTCTGTTCAGTTCTCATCACCTTTTGTCTGGCTAATACGAAGACCAATGCTCAAGCCTCTGTCGATATTCAGCTGAAAACCCAACTCGATGCTGTTTACATGCAGTGGAGAGCTGCAATGATCAAGAAAAATTACAACTTATGGGCGCAATACACCGCCACTCATAGGCAGGTTCATATCAAAAATCGGATTGTTTCTGAAAAAAAGCCATTCCCTACATGGATATTCCAAGTACCGGCTAGCCCGCCGGCATTAGCTGGGCTTAAGCCGCTCAGCGTCTCAGCAAAGGGTGCTACTGCTACTGCTGTTTATTTTGGTAAGATAGATTTCGGAGTCGGAGGGAATCCAACAGAGAATATTCTACTACTAGATTTCATAAACGAGCGTGGTAGGTGGAAGTATGATAAAGCAGAATTTATCCGCTTAACTGACCTCAAAGATGTGCGCATAAAAATCAAGGCAGGGGACCTTAGCTACATCCAGCAGAAAGATTTTCAGCCATCAGGAGTCGTGCCGCAGATGCCTATCGCTGTGCATACTGCTAAATACATCGCAAAGGTCTATGCCTTCTGCCCTGGTAGAGAGGTGAAAATGAAGGTAAATAAAATTTCCGACCACAGATTCCAAGACACTAAGACGTCTGAGGTAGTAGTGGGCGGTGGAGTCGATGGGTTAAACGAGGTGCAGTTCGCCACGAAATCACTAGAGGGAAGCACCGGAAAGGAAGCGCTCTGTATCCGTGTCTATCTCATGTCCACAGTAAAGGGGGTGCCACCTATTAAAGTGTTTGAATACTTGGTGAGAGAAGAGGGTGCAGTGAAGCAGTTTGGTAGCGCTAATTTTTTAATCGACCTAAAAGTGGCGACTAAGCTTAATAAAAAATAATTTAGAAATATGCAAAAGTTAATTTCAGTCATCGAGGAGCGTATTATGGTTGCTCCAGAGCGTTTTATTCGTCCGCTGATTCAGCGAAATAAATATAAACTTAGGGTAGAAGCTGTCCATGTAGGTGGCGAGCCTATCCCTTATGGAAATGCCATATCATTACCATTTAAATCCTTCGAGATAGGTGATGCTTGGGGAGCTAAATGGGACACTACTTGGTTCAAATTCAGCGGCACCGTGCCACTAGATTGGCAGGGTGATCAGGTGGTGGCGACAGTTAATCTGAGCTTCGAAGAAGGAGATGGTTTTGGCAGAGAAGGGACCGTTTGGATGGGTGGTAAGCCAGTCATCGCAGTGAATAGAAACTGCCAATCTATCCCAGTGCTCGACTCCGCTTTAGGGGGCGAAGAAATAGAGTTTTATATAGAAGCAGCGGCAAATCCAGTAGCACAACTATCCCAGGGCGATGACGATCTTTTGATGCCAGAATATGATAGTGAACCAATGTTCAGGCTCCACACCGCCGAGCTAGCTACCCACGATGAAGAAGCCTACCAGTTATTGATGGATTTCACTAGTACTGCGGATGCGATGTTTGTGATGTCAGAGGACCAGCCGCGTAGGGGGCAGCTTTTGCACGCGCTGAATGAAGCATGCCAGGAGCTAGAGTATTCAAATCAATACTGTATTCAGCCAGCACGTGGAGTTTTAGCAGAAGTACTCAGCAAGAGAAATGGCGATACTACTCACCAGATCACCGCCGTCGGTCACGCTTATGATGGTGCTATTTATTATTGGCCACTGCGCGAAACGATCCGTAAATGCGTCCGTACATTCTCTACAGTATTGCGCTATATGGAGCGCTACCCAGATTATAGATTTGTGTGTTCACAGCCTGCCCAGTATCTATGGATGAGGAAATATTACCCATCCATCTACAAGGACATAAAGGCAGCGGTGAAGCGTGGGCAGTGGGAAATAGTAGGTAGTATGTGGGTGGAGGCTGATTGTAATATTTCTTCAGGTGAATCACTCATCCGCCAGATTATTCATGGTAAGAATTTCATCATTGATGAGTTTGATATTGAGACAAAGGATCTCTGGCTGCCAGAAGTCTTTGGTTACACGGCAGCACTGCCACAGATTCTTAAAAAATCAGGCGTCGATTGGTTCCTCACCCAGCAGATTACGAGAAATGATACCAATAAATTTCCATATCATACCTTCAACTGGCAAGGACTGGATGGATCAGAAGTATTCACTCATATTCCACCAGTAGATACCGATAAATGTGATCTAACAGCTAAGGAAGTGATGCGCTCACAAATGGATTCTTGTGATGCCGATAGAGTAAGTAAATCACTCATCCCGATCGGCGATGCCGCTGGCGGCGGTCCTGCCGCTGATCAAATAGAGCGTGCGCGCCGCTACAGTGACTTTGAGGGACTGCCTAAAGTAGAAATCGGAACGGTATTAGATTTCTTCGAGCATGCTCACTTGGATAACTTGGATCCACCAGTTTGGAAGGGTGAACTCTATTTAGATCTTCACGGAGGATCTCTCACTAGCCAGGCTTACACTAAAATGATGAATCGCCGCTGTGAGCTATTGCTACGAGATGCTGAGATGCTACAGGTCATCATGCAGGCGCTCGGTGAGACCGATCTGTTAGATAAAATGCCAGCCACAAAAAACGTGCCTATCTGGGATGTGCAAGGACATATTAAAGCCAAGCAAATTAATCTAACAGCCCGTGCACTCGACCGCGCTTGGAAACTACTATTGCTGAATCAATCTCATCACATCATCCCAGGATCATCGATCCATTGGGTCTACGAGGACTGCCGCATTGACTACTCAAATATCGAAGCGATTGCGCTAGCGGTCAGAAATACTGCGATGAAGAAACTCAGCGGTTTGATCGAAACAAAAGGTCTAACAGACCCAGTAGTGATATTCAACTCACTCGCTCAGATCCGTCATGAAGTAGTAGAGTTACCAGAAGGGGATCTAGCTATGGTCACCGTGCCGCAGTGCGGCTACGTGGTCATCCCAGCCAAGTCTGAAGGGATCCTGCCAGAAGGCTTGAGAGCTGTGAATGTAGAATCCACGGAAGATGGGGTCACCATTTATAACGGGTTAATCACACTAAAGATCGATCATAGCGGACTAATCACCAGCCTCTATGATGTTGAGAACAGCCGTGAAATCATCGCCGAATATTCTGTTGCTAATCTCTTCCAACTCCATAAAGACTACCCTAATAGTCAAAATGCTCATGACGTAGACTTATTTTATAATGAAAGCGTAGAAAACCTATCAGACCACGGTATAGTAAGTATCGGCCAAGATACAGACCTTCGTGTTGTGATCCATGTGAGCCGAGCGTTTGGTCAGTCGCAGATAGAGCAAGATATCGTCATCGACGCGGGTAGTTGCAGAATAGACTTCAAGACAGAGGTGGACTGGCAGGAGCGAGCTCGGCTACTCAAGGTTTCCTTCCCAGTTGATGTTTCCAGCTACCGTGCTAGCTACGAAACCCAGTATGGTCATGTGGAGAGATCTACGCACGATAACACTTCTTGGGATGTTGCTAACTTTGAAGTGCCAGCACAAAAATGGGCAGACCTTTCAGAGTCAGACTATGGGGTTGCGCTACTTAATGATTGTAAGTATGGCTATGATATCAAGGCTAACGAGATGCGTCTAACGCTTCTCAAAGCCGGTAATGCTCCTGACCCAGAAGCGGATAGAGGCGTGCATCGTTTTACGTATTCACTGCTCCCTCATCGAGGCTCGCTGCAAGATGGAGGAGTCATCGAGCAAGCTTATGCGCTCAACGTCCCGCTCGTTCTCCAGCAGACAGATGAGCACGTGGGCGACCTGCCTCCTGTTCAGTCATTTTTCTCAGTGAATCGTCCCGGTGTATTTATAGAAGCAGTAAAGAAGGCTGAGCGCACAGATGATGCTGTAGTGAGAGTTTATGAAGCCTATCAGTCTCGAGGAGAGGTGAGTATTATCTCATCACTCCACCGTGAGTCCACCGCGGCTGAGTTAGATCTGATGGAAAATAAACTAAGTGAAATTTCAGCTAATAATGGTGAGGTGACGATGAATATTAAACCATTCGAGATAAAAACGATCCAATTTAATCGCTAGATCTAAGTGTTCTAACCTAGATGAAATCGATGCTTTGCGTATTAAGTTATCGTAATATGGAAAATAATGATAATTTCATTTGAATTAAGCGATGAGACCTCTAGTATATAAACTTATCTATGAAAACCACGATCAAAATATTCGCTATGGCTCTATTCGCAGTTCTGTTCACTTCTTGTTATAAGCTCGACATGCAAGGAAGCGCTACTGGTCAGTCAGGAACTGGAGAGCCACCAATCGGTCTCATCCCGACTATGAAGACACTCGCACCGTAAGTTAAATCAACTAATTTATGAATACTTTCATACTCAATAAATACTAAACACACACACTTTCGAGATAGCGCTCACTTGGTTCCGCCAAGTGAGCGTTGTTTTTTGTAGTAAACCAGCTTACATGTTGAAATTAGTAGAGAATAGAGTATATAATTCTTGCTCAAAGTCTCATTTTCTAAGAGAACTAGCTTCATAAATCAATTCAATCTAACCCTCAAAAATTTATGTCAGTAAAAATAGAAATGCCAAAGCTCTCAGACACCATGACGGAGGGGACTCTTATCTCCTGGAGCGTCAAAGTGGGAGACGAAATAGAGATTGGTGATGTGATCGCAGAGATTGAGACGGATAAAGCATCGATGGAAATGGAAGCTTTCGATGAAGGCGTTCTGACAGAAATTCTTGTAGAAGCTGGGCAGAAAGTCCCTGTTGGCACAACATTAGGGGTTCTCGCCGAAGAAGGTGATGATACTTCTTCTGCTTCTTCTGAAAGTGCCTCACCAGAACCTGCTGAAGAGGGGGAATCTGCTGAACCTGATACCTCAGTTGCTACGCCAGCGGCCACAGCTCCAGCCAGCTCGACAACTTCCGATGGTGAACGAATCAAAGTATCACCACTAGCTCGAAAAATAGCGGCCGAAAAGGGTATTGATGTTTCTAACATAAAAGGCACAGGGCCAGGAGGTAGAATCACCGCAGCAGATGTAGAGAATCCAGCAGCTGCTCCAAAGCCAGCACCAACGCAAGCTGTGAAATCTACGCCTGCTCAATCTGCACCTGCACCTGAGGCAATAAGCCCAGTAGTAGCAGATGAAGACAAAGTCATCCCACTCAGTGGAATGAGAAAAATCATTGCTGGGCGACTACTCACATCGAAGCAGACAATTCCACACTTCTACCTTCATGTAGAACTCGATGCTGGACCACTGATGGAACTCAGAAAGCAAGTGAATGCCCAAGCTGAGCAGTCTCATGGAAATAAATTCACCTTCAATGACTTCGTGGTTAAAGCGATGATCAACGCCTGCGCCAAAGTGCCTGAGGTCAACGCATCATTCAATGGCGACAGCGTGGTGCAGTTTGCCAATGTCGGTGTCTCTATCGCCATAGCAGTGGATGATGGGCTGGTCACACCGGTAGTTAAAAACGCACAAGACAAGTCACTGCTGGCGATCTCTCAAGAGATCAAAGCCATGGCAGTCAGAGCGCGTGATAACAAACTCAAACCAAACGAATTCGATGGCGGCACGATCACTATCTCAAACCTCGGAGCATGGGGGATCGATAGCTTTGATGCCATCGTGAATCCACCACAGGCAGCGATCATCAGTGTCGGTGGTATTATCGAAAAGCCAGTCGTGAAGAATGGCGAGATTGTCCCAGGAATGCGCATGAACATCGGCATGAGCTGCGATCACCGGGTAGTCGATGGAGCAGTAGCAGCAGGATACCTCAATGAAGTCAAAAAACTTCTAGAGCAGCCATCACTCATGCTCATCTGATCATCACAAGTTACTAATCACTAATTTTCAAAAGCATCCACTCAAGTAATGAGTGGGTGCTTTTTTACTTAAAGGTAAGTTTTCAACCAGTCATCAATCTCCCCAGCCAGATCCTCCCAGTGTCCAGCAAATGAGTGATCAGTGCCATTAATTACCACATGCTTCTTCTTCCCCTTGAGATGATTAAATAGATACGCACTATCATCCGGTAATACCACGTCATCCTCAGATCCGTGGAGTAGCAGCCATGGCAGACGCAGGTCTTTCACCGCTGGTATTACTGTGTCGATCTGGCGTAGGTCATCCATGAATTTCTGGGATAGGGGAGTTGTCTCATCATCCCACATGAAGCCCTTGTCCGGAATTACGTCACCATATTCTGTTTCAGCAAAGAGCTTTGTCCGCACCATTCCTGCTAGCGATACCAGGACGCTGATCCTATCATCTTTCGCCGCCGTCAGCGCACCCACAGCACCGCCCATGCTGTATCCGATATAGGCTACTTTCTTCACTCCCTTAGCCTGATCCAGCACAGCCACTAAGTCATCACATTCCTTTGAAATAGTAGAGTCTGTGAAATGCCCTTCGCTATTTCCGTTGCCGCTAAATGAGATCCGCATCGTAGGCCAGCCCATTTTGGCCAGCATCTGAGCCAGTTCCACCATGAATTCTCGGTCCATGTCACCCGTCACACCATGTGCTAGAATGATGAGTTTGTCATTCACCCCGGCCACATCATGCATGGCATGATCTATCTTCTCTCCGTGCTTATTTCTGATCTGCATGGCACGGGTATAGTAGGCGGCAGTAATGATCACAAGTCAGAAAGAAGCTGATCATCTTACTTTACTAGAGAATCGAACGGATCTAGAGCTAAGTTTTTTAACGCCTTCCTTTCCTTAGATCGCCTCCAGCCAAACCATATGCCAGCAAGCATTCCGCAAAGATGACCTTCCCATGAGATCTCTTGATTAAACGACGGTAGCATTCCAAAAAACATCCCTCCATAGAAGATTCCTACGAATAATCCAGTTGCGATCCATTTAGGCCTCCGCTCCATAAACGCTCGTATCATCACATAGCCAAAGTAACCGTAAACCAAGCCACTCGCCCCGATGTGAATGCTGTCATCTCTCCCTATCAACCAAGTGCCCATTCCGCCCAGTAAAATAATGGTGACGGTCGCCACAATGAAATTCTCTTTCTCAGCTCGCAGTACAATCCAGCCAAGGATCAGAAATGGAAATGTGTTAGATAGTAAATGTGAAAAGTCTCCATGTAACAACGGCATAAGAGGAATCCCGATCAGTCCGAAAATACTCCGAGGACGCACCCCAAAGGCATCCATGTTTATTGCTGGTAAAAGATCAATGATCTCCAGCCCCCAAACAAACGCGACAGCAGCCAGCAAGCCTCGAAAGCTCAATGGAATAAAACGGGTCCACCTGCGCTCGAGAGGCGTGTTACTGGATGAGGGCATGAAGTTCGATGACATTAATCTTATACTAATGGCAGTTTAGCGATGTGCCAAATGAATATATCCCCACTCGGTTTTATTCTCTCCGATTGAGCGCTCTATAGAGTGGGAATGAGCAGTCAGTGAGAGAATGCTGCTACTTAAACCTCTCTAGTGTCTGGTAGTTTTGAAACGCAAACATTGCCATGAAAATACCGAGGAAATGGAGGCCTATAGAAAAACCAACCACGCAGGCGCTTACGGCTACCAGCATACTGATCGTCAGGGTAAGTTTGATTCTTCTTGGTCCCAGTGCTGCCTCGAGCATTCTGCCGCCATCCATAGGTAAGACAGGGATGCAGTTTAAAATCGCCCAGAATAGACTGAGTAGCCATAAATATTCCACGAAGTTCCTAATCATTGAGTTAGGTAGAGTAAGGTAATGAGACGAGTAAAGCACCGCCATGCCAAACACGACTTGAAGTAATGGTCCGGCAAGTGTCACAAGGAATGACTGCTTCCGAGATAGGATCCCTGCTGGATGAGTAGCGTAACCACCGAATGACGATAGCACGATCTCTGTTGGGAGATTGTATTTCTTGATCATCAGCGCATGTCCTAGTTCATGGATCAATAAAGAAATAAATCCTGCTATAATAAATAGTAAGGCACCAAGTATCGCAGCATCAGTAGGTTTGTTACTGTTACTCAAATAACCTAACAGGCCTAATGTGATCCAAAAAACGGGCTCCACCCGAATTGGGATTTTAAATAGTGTGAATTCTAGCATGATTGATTTATCTGTTTTTGATGATTATTTATTGATTTCGTGAAGTGCATTCCACGCACTCACTAGAGCGTAGAGACCTGCCATCTCGATGGAGGTATCGATCCCGCAGCCCCAGATTAGATTAGGGGTTTTGTCGCATTGTAGCTGGATGTAGGCCGCTGATTCCGAGTCTGAACCACCAGTCACAGCGTGCGAGCGGTAGTCTGTAAGATGGAAGCTCTTCAGCCCCGCTTTATCGAGCGCTTGTGTCAGCGCATTGATCGGGCCATTTCCTATCCCTTTGATTTCGCGCTCTTCACCATCCACCTCGATGGTCGCGATGCAGGACACCTCACCACGCGTACCTGCCGAGTGGTCTAGCTCGTAATTGATCAGCTCCATCGGAGAATGTGTGTTCACGAATGTGCTATAAAACGCATCCTTGATTTCTATTGGCTCAAGCTCGCGCCCTAGCTTATCTGCTATTCCATAAATTTTTGTTCCTACACTAGGATGCATCGTCTTAGGTAAGTGCAGTCCATACTCGCGCTCCAAAACATAAGCCACTCCACCCTTGCCACTCTGAGAATTGATTCGGATGATCGCCTCATAACTCCGGCCGATATCCATTGGATCGATCGTGAGGTAGGGGATACCGAACTCGGTATCTGGATCTGTCTTCAGCTCAAGAGCGCGTCGATCAATCCCTTTTTTAATTGCATCCTGATGAGAGCCAGAAAAAGCAGTGAATACCAGTTCACCAGCATAAGGCTGACGTTCAGGCACTGTGAGTTTAGTCACGCGCTCATACACATACCTAATCTCAGATAAGTTAGAAAAATCTAGCCCAGTATCGATCCCGTGCGAGTTCATATTCAGTGCGACCGTCACAATATCGAGATTTCCTGTGCGTTCACCATTGCCGAATAACGTGCCTTCTACACGGTCTGCGCCAGCCATTAAGCCTAGCTCAGTCGCTGCTGTGCCAGTGCCTCTGTCATTGTGCGTGTGCAGAGAAATGATTGCTTTGTCCCGCTCGCGCATGTTTTTACAGAACCATTCTATCTGGTCTGCATGCACATTTGGCGTGGTCCACTCCACCGTGGCTGGCAGGTTGAGGATGATTTTATTTTCAACTGTAGGTTGCCAGATATCCATCACCGCCTCACATACCTCAAGGGCATATTCCGGCTCTGTGTCAGAAAATGACTCGGGTGAATACTGAAGCGTCAATTTAGTGCCAGTGAGTGTCGGAGCGAGTTCCTTGATCAGTATCGCACCATCGATCGCTATCTGCTTGATTTGCTCTTTAGAAGCATCAGAAAATGTCACTCTGCGCTGAAGCGGAGAGGTAGAATTATACAAATGCACAATCGCAGACTTAGCTCCTTGCAGAGCCTCAAATGTCCTGTGGATCAAGTGCTCACGCGCTTGGACTAAGACCTGCACCGTCACATCATCCGGGATACGACCTTCCTTCACCAGTCTGCGCAGGAAATTAAACTCCGTATCAGAGGCAGATGGAAAGCCCACTTCGATTTGTTTGAACCCTATCTTCACCAGTAGATCAAAATACTCCAATTTCTCCGCGATGCTCATCGGCACTGGCAGAGATTGGTTACCATCGCGCAGATCGACGCTCGCCCAGATGGGTGCATCGGTGATCGTCTTGTCTGGCCACTCCCGCTCAGGAAGCGAGACGCCAGTGAATGGTTTGTACTTATTGGTAGAAGAAATTTTCATCAAATTTGATGGGTGTATTTAATAGCTACGTCTGAAATAGATAACGGAATATTCACTAGATGGCCGCCATAGCAGCATCGTAGTCTGGCTCATGGGTGATCTCTGAGACTAGCTCTGAGTAGGTTACTTTATGGTCAGCATCTAGTATTAGTGTTGCGCGTGCATAGAGACCAGCGAGTGGTCCATCCTGCATTTCAACACCATAATCTTCAGCAAACGTAAGTGCACGGAAGTCTGATGCTGTAACCGCATTATCAATCCCCTCAGCTCCGCAGAAGCGACCCAAGGCGAACGGTAGATCCAGCGACACGAAAAGTAGAACCACATTCTCCATACCGGCAGCACGCTGGCTAAAAGTCTTCAGCTGAAGTGCGCAGACCCCAGTGTCCACACTAGGGAAAATATTAATGATCACCTTTTTACCAGCGAAGTCGGCTAGTGTGACGGTGCTGAGGTCGGTGTTCACGAGAGCGAAATCTGGAGCCACACTACCCACTTCAGGGAGAGGTCCAAGAGTGTTAACTGGGTTACCTTTAAATGTAATCTGAGCCATAATATTATTTTATATTTTCTGTTAGTTTAGTTGCCAAAAAGCATGGTTGCTTGATGAGCTGAATACTAATAATAACTCCACAGAAGACAACCCTAAACCAAATATTAACCTAGTCGGCGAGCTAGACGATCGATAGTTGATGAATAATCACTCAATAGTCCATAGGTGATTCGGACGATGAGCCAGATTGGTGCAGGTTTACTCAGACGAATGAGGTGTTAATAGTCACTTTCACTCTTACCACCATCGAGAATCAGAAATTTATTGATTGTTTCTTGAGCGTGGGACTTCGCCTTTTCAAGGTCGAGTTTGCTGTCCTCTTTTTCTAACTGGGCAGCGTAATCAAAATGATACTGGTAAAGCTTTTTACCGTCGACCTTAGATTTAAGAGCGAACGTTTCATTCGCCGCGTAGACTACTGCCCATGCTTTTCTTACTTCCTGCCAGTATTCACCGGTCTTTTTCCAGCTGACTTCCGCTTGATTAAGTGAGGGTGTTTTGATTCGCTCATAGCGATTCACCCCGAGCTCCTGAGCTATTATTTGAGGGTTTTTGGTATCTGCTAGAGATACTTTCTGGTTGCGCTGAAGGTGAACCCAGCCTGTAGGGGTGATGGTGATTTCATGAGTCCCTTGGAGGAGGTCATAATCCTTCCGGACAGAAAATTCTCGGCGTGGGAGAGGTCGCCAGCACGAATCACTGAGCCAGCTGGAGATGCCACCCTGATGAGACCACTTGCCGACGACTTCATAGCGTGGTGAGTCGTCGACTTGGAAAACGGCTTGGGTCCATTTCCCCCGCGTCTCTTCGGCTGGCTTGGTTAACTTAGCCCAGGTGGACTTGCCCTCATAGACATGGAGATCCGTGTCTTCAAATGTCCAATCTTGTCGCCAGTGTTTCATCACCATAGGACCGATCTCTATTCCATCATCCCCTTTAAAAAACATGACCAAGGTATGCTGGAGGCTGATTGATTTTTCATCCGACTTCAGAACTTGAACGTGCTCAGTGCCCCATGAAAAATAGGGTTTCTGTGGTGTGTATCCATCCACAAAGCCCATGGTTTCGATAAAATCAAAACTGACACGGTAACTTCCTTCCATCGCAAGAATAGCCCGGCGATCTTTTTCTAGGCTCGATATGGACTTCTTTTGGAGTGCCATCCACTGAGTCGAAACCTCTTTAGCTAAGACAACCTCAGTCCCTTTGGTAGATCCACCGCGAGGTTGCATTTCGGCAGTTTTTGTAAATGGCCAAGCGAAAACATGTCCGGCTATCGCCTTTTCAGGCTCAGCTATTACTAAGGAACTCAGTAAGGATAGAATGATAGCGCAATATTTCATAAAGATAGTTTTCCCCATGACTGGAGATTTGCAACTAAAAAAGGCTTAGACAACAGGCATGATAGGTCACTTACGAAGAGGGAAGAGGAGATTCGTGGTGTAGTTTGTATCCGGCTATCGCTCTATTTAGAGGTTTCTCACTATTGTGAAAACGATAATGACGAGAATAGCGGTCACTCCTTTATAGATTGAAAATGTGATGAGGGAGGGTTTTCCAGTGAACACTCTGCATATTAGTGAAAATAAGCAATAAGCAGCGATTATGATGATACCACTTGCGATGAGTGGATTGTGGCTGAGCGCGCCAGGAAGATTTCCTGCGATGAGAGATTGTGCTGCTCGCGTGCCTCCGCAGCCCGGACAATCAACGTTTCATTGTGCCTTGATGGGGCATTCTAGCAGCGGAAAATAATGCGCAGTCACCAGTGCCAGAAGTATCAGCAGAGCGGTGCCTAAGGCGATGATAAGTGGGGAGTAGAACCTTCTATTCTCTCCCTCATTAGACATAAGACACGTGAAAAATAAAATAACTGAGATCTACTGTTGATCAGGAATGGGCTCTCCGCGGGTTTCATTTTTAAGACTCTCTTGCTCGGATTTGATTCGTTCTTTCTCCTCTTGTTGCTCCATTTTCTGAACACTTTCTTCCATGGCTTCAACGAAGCCCTTTCCCATAACTCCGGCAGTAGAAGCAGCGAATAAAAGCATGACTCCAAAAACGATAGAGATCGCGATACCGACGTATCCAGTAGCGAGACCTGCGATAGCCATGCCTCTGCCGCCTAACTTTGGATCCCTTTTCATCTTACCCAGTGATAGGTGACCAAAAATGACAGCCACTACACCAAGAATAATACCAAAATAACAGGTGAGAACGGCAATGATGCCCAACACCATCGAAGTGATCGCAAATCCATCCGCTGAGGGAGGAACTTGATATGGATGTTGCTGCGAAGGTTGGTAAGGATCCTGATTAGGATTCTGATTAGGATATGGATTGGGTGGACCTTGGCTAGGTGGTGGGTTTTGCTGTCCTGTATCTGGCATAATCCTTTAAAACATAATGCACTATTTTGTGCAATAGTAATAAGAGTTAGATAATACCATTTGAACCGTGATAGTGTTTGTCTCTTTCCCCAATCAGCTTTGCTGCACTTTCAAATCATTCCATCAAAAGATCAATCCAGTATAACTGTAAGTATGGTATCACTATATACTAGACACTACTACTCTTCCAGTTCCCCACCATGACGGATATCCTGGGCGGACTCCATGAAGATGACATCCTCTGCGATGTTGTTAGAAAGGTCGCCGATGCGCTCTATCCAGCGGGTGATGAAGACTAGGTTGAGGTAAGTTTTGTAGTTCTCGCAAGGTTCTTCCAGCTTTTTGGTGTAGGCCTTGGTAGCGGATTTGTGGAATTTATTCAGATCATCATCCATCGATAAAACTTCAAGAGCCATATCCGTGCTACCTTCGCTGTAGCTGTGGATCGCTGTCTTTAGCATCAGCAGGGATTGCATGTAGGCTGGCTCTATGAATGATATTTCCTCTAGCTCCTCACTCTTGATGATCTTGCGTGAACGCTTTGCAATACTCACCGCGTGGTCAGAAATTCGCTCTAGGTTATGGGTGATCTTCATTGATGCTACCACTAGTCTGAGGTCAGATGCGAAGGGCTGGAACTTCGCCATCACTTGGAGGCTGTCGTTATCGATTTGCATTTCTAGCTGATCTACCTCCTCGTCATCTGCGATGACTTGATTGCAGATTGTAAGGTCGCGAAGAGTGAGCCCTGAAAATGCATTTTCTACGTTTTTCTGAGCGAGTGTGGCGATAGAGATCGTATTTGATTTGAGATCATTTAAAGCATCATCGAATTCTGTTAGAATGTGTCTTTGTTTGCGCATGTTAGTTAGAGATTATAGATTTTAGTTAGTAGGTTTAAGTTTGTTTATCCTATCCAAAACGTCCTGAGATATAATCTTCAGTGCGCTTCACTCCTGGGTTTTGGAAAATAGTTTCGGTGTCTTCGTATTCGATGAGTTCACCGAGGTAGAAGAATGCAGTGCGGTCAGAGATACGCGATGCCTGCTGCATCGAGTGAGTCACGATGACGATGGTATAGTCTTCTCTCAGTTCAGTGATGAGTTCCTCCACCTTAGCTGTAGCAATGGGGTCAAGAGCGGAGCAGGGCTCGTCCATTAGGATGATCTTAGGCTGCACAGCCATGGTGCGGGCAATGCAGAGACGCTGTTGCTGCCCACCGGATAGTCCTAGTGCGGAGTCTTTGAGTCTGTCTTTTACTTCATCCCAGAGTGCTGCTCCACGGAGACTCGCCTCAACCGCTTCATCAAGTTTCTTCTTGTTCTTGATGCCTTGGATACGGAGTCCGTAGGCCACGTTATCATAAATGGATTTTGGAAATGGATTGTATTTCTGGAATACCATTCCGATATGCTTGCGGAGCTCGATGGCGTCCACATCTTTACCATTGATATCCTGTCCCATGATACGGATTTCTCCAGTCGTCACCCGGGATGTTTCTACGAGATCATTCATGCGGTTGAGGCAGCGTAGCAGCGTGGATTTACCACAGCCAGACGGCCCGATGAATGAGGTGACTTTTTTCTCCGGTATTTCTAGTGAAATATTACGGAGGACTTCGGTCTTACCGAGGTCGTATGAGAATGAGACGTTATCGATGCTGATCATGGTCTGTGAATATTGAGTTGTTAGGTTCTGTTAGAAGTTATTAGATTTTTTAATGATTACCACTTGATTCTATTTCGAATCTTGATGCGGAGATAAATAGATACTGCAGAGAGCATGAATACGATGATCATGAAGACCAGCACCGATCCATACTGCATCGGCTGAGTGTATTCTGACTGCGGGATTCTGCCTGCCACTGTGTAGATGTGATAGGGAAGTGCCTGCACAGACTGCTGGAGGAAATCTACAAATGCACTGAACCCAGACGAGTGGATTCCTTGCCACGGGAGGTCAGATTTCTCAGCTGCTGCTGCGGTGAACATGATGGGCGCTGTCTCACCGGCCACCCGGGTGATGCCGAGGATGGATGCGGTGAGGATACCTGGGAATGCATAGGGGAGAACAGCGGTGCGGATGGATTGCCACTTGGTAGCTCCCAACGCCATAGCTGCTTCGCGGAAGCCCATTGGCACCGCTTTCAGAGATTCCTCGCAGGAGGTGATGATCACCGGTAACACCATGATGGCGAGGGTGAATCCACCAGCGAGCATACAAGTGCCCCAGCCCTGGAATGAGATGTAATACCATCCGTTGTAGAACTTTTTAGCACCCACTAGATTGGCAGTTTCTACCGCTTGTGTAGTGCTGAGGGTGGAGTCTACTATTTCGATACCCTCAGACTCTAGTGTGCGTAGATCTGGGGCGGAACCGAGGGCGACGATGGGCACGTGGAACTTAGACTCCACATTTGGCGTGGCTGAAAATACCGGAGCGATCATCACGAAGAGTCCCAGTCCGAAGAGTCCGAACACGATCGAGGGAACACCCGCTAGGTTCAGCATCGCTAAGCGGATGATCCTAGTAAAACCACCTTTTCTGGCGTATTCATTCAGGTAAGTTGCGGCGGCTATCCCAGTGAAGAGGGCGATGGTCATACAGATGATCACCAGACACGCTGTGCCGATGATTGGTCCTAAAATTCCACCACCAGAATAGGAGTGGGTTTTCTCAGAGCTAGGACTGAAGTTCTTATCTTTCTTGAAGATCAAAAAGTCAGAGAAATTAAGCTGAATCTCTGAGTCCTTTTGTAGATCAAATTTCGTGTAGGAAACATTCTGCTGCGAGTCCTCGATTTGTGAAAGTATTAGCTTCGGGTTGTCGTTAACGAGCCTCTTAAACTGCTTTTCGTTAAGAGTGACTTTCTCATCATCGTCATCATTCACGACGATGGAACCTAGCATGGGATTATGTAGGTGCTTGATGCCGTAGTTAGAGAGAACCTTGAGGGTCTCAGCAGATACCTTGTATTTGGCGGCTGGCAAGGTGAACTGGTTAAATGTAACCGTGTAGGGGATGGCCACCTCCTCTGCCACAGGGATCGTACCGCGCTCGTCTTCATCGAATGCCTGATTGTAGATGGCGCTGGTGACGGTAATGGTTTGGTCCTTTGGGATGATCGTGGTGTTGATTTTTTCAGGCTCGTCATCCGGGAATGATTGCTTCATTTGGAAGACCAATTCAGTGGGGATGAGCGCATCGTGTCCATTTTTACTCAGATCGTATTCACCCGCCTTTATAGTGACTTTTTTCTTATTGAGATTGATCACTTTTTCGGTGATTTCTCCTTTGATGAGCCCAGGGTCGTGCTGCTGAATGATGGCTAGCTCTTCCTTTTTAATATTAAATTTCTTATCAGTAGCGACACTGAAGCCAGATTTTGTTGCGAAGTCACGCTTAGCAAATCTGAGGTAATAGCCTTTATTTTCTTTCTCTATCTCCTTGAGGTAACCTTCACCAATGATCGAGCCATTATCGATTTTGAATGTTTTATAAGCGAAAGATTTTTCAAAATCTTCCAGATTCCCGATTGCTAGTTCGTCGGGGTTATTGAGTAACATATTATCGAAGTTCTCAGTAGGGACCGTGTAGCTTCCTTTTTCTATCTCCAGCACACTCAAGGTCTGAGGTTTCTGGGAGACAAAGGAGAAACCTTTATTCCAGAGGACAGGTAAGCCATTGATCAAGATCTTACCAAAGATGAATGAGGCGCAAATGATGATGAAATAGGTGGCAAACGCGTAGCTACCAAAGGCGATCCTTTCCTTAGTGCGCAGATTAGATTTCCTGCTAGAGAAAGGATTGCTCTGGTTAGCTGAATTGTCTGAGGATGGTTGATTGAGTTTTTTTTCTGACATGCGGGTATGAAAATGGGTTATTAAAAATCAGTGAGAAATTAGATGGCTGTGAAATGATCAATTATCGAGTGTATTTCTGTAGGATGCGTTGGGAAATATAGTTGAGTCCCAGAGCGATCGTGAAGAGCACCAGTCCCACCATGAAGAGCGCTCCCCAGTGGAGTGATCCTTCATTCACCTCACCGATCTCCTGAGCGAGAATCCCCGTCATTGAGTGCGCGGGTTCTGTCCATGAGCCTGGGACGGCGATCCGACCACCGAGCACGAGCAGCACCACCATAGTCTCACCAATAATTCTACCGAACCCCAACAGGACGGCGGCGATGACACCAGAGGCGCATGATGGAAGGATGATCTTAGTCACTGTCTGGAGCTTCGTGGCACCGAGTGCGAGTGAGGCTTCTTTGTATGAACTTGGAACGTTGTTTAGAGCATCCTCACAGAGAGTGAAAATTGTAGGGACTGCCATCAGAGCGAGTAATAGACCGGCATTCAAAATCGTGTATTGGTCTTCCACTGGGAAGCCAGGGAGCCAGCTGAACATCCATGATTGAGAGTATTTCTGAATCAGCACACCCAGCACCACATAACCAAAGAATGCCAGAACGATGGAAGGAATGGCCTGGATAAACTCGATGAATGGCTTGATGAAATTCTGCTCAGTTTTAGAGGCTAGACGGTTCACATAGATAGCACCACCTACTGAGAACGGCACCGCAATAGTAATCGCAACTACGGCGACGAATACCGAGCCTGCAAGGAGTGGGATGATGCCGTAGAAGTCTTGCCATGAAGAGTTTGTGATCCATTCTGTCCCGAAGAAAAACCCTTTCACTGTTTTCCACATCCCGTATGGAGTGTCATGCCTCCAACTCTCAATGTGGCCACGGCTTTCATCAAGCGAGGTGTATATATTTGACTCAGTTTTACGGATAGTTGTGATGAATCCTCGGGATAGTGGGGACTTGAATTCCGCTTTGTCCGGCACAGTGCTCATCCCGACGGTCACAGCATTTTTTAACGCTTCATAGTATGGCTTTTGGGTTTCCTTTGAGGCGTAAAGAGGGATGCAGAGTTCGGCGTAGTCAGGTTCTACGGTGAGTTGTCTGTCAATTTTCAGCTGTTTGAGTGCTTTCTTTTCTTCGGTGCGCGCCAGCTTTTTGGCCATCTTATTGGTGGCAATCGTGGCTTTGGCTTCGCCAAATTTTTCACTCTGAGCTTTATTGACATACGCGATATCCCGGAGCTCTTGAATATAGCGATTGAAGTCATTCAGTGGCTGATCGAAATTAGCCTTAGATTTCATGAGTTCTTGAATGAATGGCAACTGATCTATCTCCGCGGTGATCACTGCTTCTTGAGCCTTGATGTCCTTGATATATGGGGTCTCATTACCCGTGATGATATTTTTTACTACCGAGTTGCGGATGTCCTCGAGATACTTTTTATCCGTCTCCCAGGACTTATTATTCATGTCATCGTAGTCGAGCTTATTGACCGTGATGATGATGACCTCTTTGAACTCTTGTTTCACTTTAGCGAGATTGTCCTCAGCCAGCTTGATCTGTTCTGGAGTGACGTCTTCCTTTGCTGTAATGTTCTCTAGTGAGTTCTTCGCTCGCTTCAGCTCCTTGCGCTCAGCAATGACCTTCTTTAGGACCTTGCCTTTGAATTCACTGTGAACAGAAGTGACGCGATAAAGCGCGCCCATTCTTTTCTGTATTTCGTACTCTCTGGCTTTAGTGCAAAGAGATTTCAGCTTAAAGACTTGGTTGTGCTGCTTGGTTGAATAATCGACTAGCTCCTGTCCAGATAAGCGGTAGAGGGTGAGTTTCTGTTGGTATTGTGGGAAAAATGAGGTGGCATGGTAAACTAAGAAAGCAATGATGCCGAGTAGGATGAGGATCGCAAGCATGGCATTTCCGCCAAAGAAATACTTGATGAAATCCTGCTTGGTAAGACCGAATATTTTCCAGCCTTTAGAATTTGAAAATGGCTGGTTTGGGTTGCTATCTTTCATTGTTAGAAATGACTTAGAGTGACAGAAATGAGTGGAAAATTAGTTGAGAAAAAGGCTGAAGAAAGTGTAAGGAAGGTTTAATGGGAAGCTGACTTAGGTCAAGGTATAATGAGAGTGAGCTTAGAAAATTTTGCTGCTTTAGGTAGTAACTTAGAAGTGAATACTGGAAGTTAAAAAACCTCGCATCTAGAATGAAATCATAGATACGAGGTGAATATTTTTATAGAAGGACTACTTCTTCATTACCTTAGGAGCGATGAAACCAACTTTGTTGATTACGTCTGCTGCCTTTGGTGATGTGAGTGACCATTCGATGAATTTCTTAGCGGCTCCAGTTGGCTCTCCAATGGTGTAGTAGTAGAGGTTACGTGAAAGAGCGTAGGACATTTGGGTAGCAGGTGATGGAGCAACTCCGTCAACAGTAGCTGCCGCGATGCCGTCGCGTCCGATGTAAGCAAGACCTACATAACCGATTCCGTTCACATCGCCAGCAACTGCTTCTGCGATCTGCTCGTTACCAGCCATCTTCTGGGTGTCTTTACCGTAGTCGGCCTTGTTCATCGCAAGCTTCTGGAATGTCTTATAAGTTCCAGATGAAGTGTTACGAGTGTAACCTTTGATCTTACCAGCTTTTCCGCCAACTTGTGACCAATCAGTGATCTTACCAGTGAAGATTCCGCCGATCTGCGTTTTAGTAAGAGATTTAACACCGTTTGCCTCGTTCACGATCACAGCGATCATGTCAACACCAGCGATGTGAGCGACTGCCTCTTGACCTTTAGCAGCGAACTTATCTTTTTCAGATGACTTAATGCCACGTGATGACATTCCGAAATCCGCAGTTCCTGCAAGAAGAGCAGTGAAGCATGTGGATGAACCTTCCGCAGCGATCTCGAAATTTACGTTATTTCCAGCAGCTTTGTAAGCCTCTGAAAGCTGGGGGACCATCTTAGCACCGAGAGTATCAGAACCCTTGATGACAAGTTTAGTTTGTGCTGTGGCAGCTACAGTGAGTGCTGCGAAGACTGTTGTGAGTGTCTTTAGTTTCATTTTATTTTGTGTAGTTGGTTTGGTGTCCTTTATCGAACACACACACAATTCTCATAATTCGGCCCAACCATCAAATATCTCGTGGTGACTATTATGTCACACAGGGATTAGGTCCTTATTTGATCGTTAGCTACTTGATTTTAAAGAGACTGAATACAGCGCGGTAGGATGGCTATAGCCAAGAGGGTAGGTGCGGCGCATTGACCGCAATGAACTTCCTTTCACCTGAAAAAATGAAGCTTCTTTTCTCCTGCACGGAGATAATCTTCTTTTTTCTGGCGAGGAGAGCCTCCTCAAAGCATGCGGGCTTTAGCCCCATGTCAGATGTGTTTTGTTATCGACCGTGATGAATTGATGCCGAAATCTATTTGCCTCTCAGTGCGCTTTAATGCGTTGTACTGTGTTTTTAGAGCGATGAGGATGGTGGGTGTTCCGGAGAAATGTCGCGTCTCGGTTTACTCGGCGAGACAAACCCTACCCTACTATTATGCTTGCACGCTAATCCAGCGGGCAGGTGATGGTGAAGGTGGTTTTGATGCCGGGGGTGGAGGTGGCGGTGATGTTTCCGCCGTGGGCTTCGATGGCGTGTTTTACGATACTGAGGCCTAGACCGGTGCCTTTGACTTCGTTTTGGGAGTGGTGTTTTTGGACGCGGTAGAAGCGGTTGAAGATGTAGGGGAGGTGGGCGGAGGGGATGCCTTTGCCGTTGTCGGTGATGTTGATGGTGAGTTGTTGGTTTTGCTCGCAAACTGTGGCGCTGATATCGATGTGAAGAGGGAATTCTGCGTTTTGTTTGAGGGCGTTTTCGATAATGTTGAAGAGGGCTTGCTCCCAGTAAAAGGAGTCGCCTTTTAGCTGGATATTTTCTGGGATATAGCTGGTACTGAGGGTGGCGTTCTGCTTCTGGATGACCGGGGCAAGTCTGTCGATGATGGTGGTGATGGTTTCGTTTAGCACGAAGGGCTCGCTATTAAGCTGCGCGCCGTCTCCTGACTCTAACTTGGAAATGATGAGCATTTCATCGATGAGGTGGGCGAGCCTCTCGCTGTGCTTGCGCATGGTGGTGAGGATCTTGCGCGAGGTGGTTGGGCTGTCGACCACATCGTCATCGATGAGGTTTTCTAGGTAGCCGCTGATGATGGCGAGAGGGGTGCGTAGCTCGTGCGAGGCGTTCGCTACGAATTCGCGTTTGACTTGATCAGTGCGGTGCTCGGAGGTGACATTTCTGAGGATGATACGGTGGAGAGGGGGTTCTTTGGAGTTACCGTTGGTGACGTTGATCGGTAAGGGGGCGTAGTCGATGACCCAGGCTGAGTTTTCGATGGTGTTGTGCTGGCTGCTATTTTGCTGTCCAAAGCTTGAGCTGTTGAGGATGATTTTTTGTTTGTTGGCTTCGTTGTTTTGGATGGCCTTGGTGAGGTGCTCGCAGACTTCATGGTCTAGAAAGGTGGCGGAGATGGACTTTCCGCGGAGCCTCCGGCTTTCACAGAGCTTGCTGGCTGCTTCATTGGCGACTTGGATGATGCCAGCTGCGTTGGTGATGACGAGGGCGTCATCAAAGGCGTTGAGGAGGAGCTTTAGTTCGCGTCGCTCTGCCTTTGTCTTGGCGAGTATCTCTCGGTGCTCTTTTCTGTGAGTCGCGTAGGCTGCTTGAGCCTTGTTGTTCTGGGCGGTGAGGAGTCGCCATAGGATCATACTACAGATGAGCGAGCCAGCTGTGATGAGTAGGAGGGTGACTGTGATGGCTGGGATGTTCATTGAGAGACTATTTGATAGCCAATGCCGCGGACAGTTTCGATGAGATTAGAATGGGTGCCTATTTTCTGTCTGAGGCGTTTCATGTGGGTGTCCAGGGTGCGGGAATTCACGTCATCATGGTATCCCCAGACCTCTTTGAGTAGGACGTATCTGTCTTGGGGGGCATTGACGCGCTCGCAGAGGTGGAGCATGAGTTTGAACTCAGTGGCGGTGAGGTCGATGAGTTCATTGTCAGAGAATAGCTGGAGGGTGCTTTTGTTAAATTTAAACGGGGGGCACTCGAAGAGGGAAGAATTGGTTGCTGTGTTGTAGCCGGTGTGGCGCTTGAGGATGGATTTGATGCGCAGCATGAGCTCCTTTGGGCTGAAAGGCTTTGTGAGGTAGTCATCTGCGCCTATTTCTAGGCCTGCGATGCGGTCTTCTGTTTGTGCCTTGGCGGTGAGGATAAGCACTGGGATACGCATGGTCCGCTGGTCATTCCTGAGTTCCTTGAAGACGGTGAAGCCATCTTTCTTAGGGAGCATGAGGTCTAGGATGATGAGGTCTGGTAGGATTTCGTATGCTTTATCGATACCAGCCTGCCCATCGTGTGCCATGGCAGAGATGTATTGGTTACGCTCTAGATTGAAACTGATGAGTTCCGCAATATCAATTTCGTCTTCTATGATGAGTATCGTCTGCATATTAGTGCTATGATGACCAATATTGATGCTTTCTCGCTTCATGTAAGGTGACAGTTTAGCCACATTTGTTGGCGGCTTGGTGCTTCGATCTAAAGTGATATTGACTGCAGAAGGAAAGGAAATTACGGAACTGGTGCTGTGAGGCGGAACTTGGCTTGATGCTGGATTTTTTTCTTTTTCCTTTAACCTTTCTCCTTCTTTATGATTTATTCGGCTATTTCTGACGATGTGATGACGATATGGCTGAGCTGATTAGCGATACCACGAAGCTCGTTGTTGGTGTTGATGTTGATCATTTCCAGCTTCACTTTACCGTCTTTCATGCGTTTCATGGCAGCTTTGTTGAAGTCATTTCTCATCTCTGCTGCTTTCGCATCAAAGCCTGCAATGATGGCGCTGTCAGATTTCTTTAGCATGTTGTCATGCGTGAATCCTAGGAATTCACCAATATGTGCGGTGAATAACTTGATGTTGGCTGTCTGCTCGTCGCTAAATTGTCTGCCTGCTGAGTATTTGCGTTCAGCGAGTTTGACGAGTCGGTAAATGGCATCTGAGCATTCTTCTAGTTCGGCAGTGATACGTAGCATGCCGGTTATTTTCTCTGCGTGTTCTGAGCTGAGGTCATGTGAGGTGCAACGCACGAGGTAGTTTGTGATGTCGTGCATCATCCCATCGGCATCATCTTCCATGCTTTTCAGTTTGCTGACGAGAGCGGACATGTCCTTTTCAGGATGGTCAAAGACGTCAACGTAACCATCAAACATCTTGATGCAGTGTGATGAGAAGATTTTCAGCGCGCTGTCGGCTTCCACGATATTGAGCTCGCCGAGATCCACGAGGTTTTGTGAGATATACTGGATGACTGGTGCGTCTTCACCTTCTGGCTTATCCTTGACCCATTTGGTCACAAGATTGGCGATCTGGTTGGTGAATGGTATCAAGAACAGGAGGTTGAGGAAGTTAAAGCAGGTGTGGAAGATGGCGACTGCGAAGGCTACCATAGTGAGGTCTTCTGCGATGGATGTGCCGGCTTTCTTGGTTTTAATGTCGACCATCCACTGTGGGAAGTAGTCGAGAGATCTCCAGACTAATATAGTCAGTGGACCGATAAGTAGGACAGCCCAGATGGTTCCTATCGCGTTAAAGAGGAAGTGAGCACGGGCGGCTCGCTTGGCATTCACATTGGCTGAGATGGATGCTAGCCAGGCGGTGACGGTGGTTCCGATGTTCTCACCGAGTACGATGGCGGCGGAGCTTTTGAAGACGGTGTAGGGGTCATCACCGAGCCATCCTTGTAGCGCGCAGGTGATGGTGATCGCCATGGCTGCTGAGGAGGACTGGACCACGAGGGTGAGGATGATACCGGCGAGAAGGAAGAGAACGGTGTCAATATACTCGTAAGCTTGGATCCAGTGGATGGTGTCACGAATCGTCTGGATGGCAGAGGTATCGCCTTCGTTGAGCATGGTTCTCACATCCGGAACGGCATCTTTTAGCAGTGAGAGGCCGAAGAATAGCAGGCCGAAACCAATCAGGGTCTCGCCGATATGGCGCCAGCGATCTTTTCCAGTGTAGAACATCGGTAAGCCGAGACCGATCATAGGCAGTGCGATTGCGGAAACTTGAAATTTTCCAACCATGGCGACTAGCCAAGCGGTAATCGTGGTTCCGATATTAGCGCCCATGATGACGCCGATGGATTCAACGAGGGTGAGTAAACCGGCATTTACAAAACTAACAACAAGCACGGTGGTAGCTGATGAGGACTGGACTAGGCAGGTGGTGAAAAACCCTGTGAATGCCGCGCTGAAGCGGTTTTTAGTCATGGTGGCGAGCGCCTTTCGCATGCTGTCACCAGCTACTTTTTGGACGCCTTCTGACATGACTTTCATCCCATACAGGAAGACTCCGAGTGCACCTAAGATGCTAAGTATTTTTACAATTGCGAACCACATAGTGTTGATAATCGATGTTTTAGTGTGGTTGAGCTTTGTTCGGTGAGTTACGGAATGTCAAGTTTGATCAACACTTTTATTGTTACAATTCCGTCACAAAGTCATAATGGATTGACGTTTAATAGAGAAATCTGGAGTAGGGGAGAAGTTCCCTGGGTCGAGATTTTGTTTGATCTCCCTGAGCTTTTTCAAGCTGCTCGTGTATTAGGCTGTGGCTGGGTTTTTGAGAGCAGGGTCTGGGAGATGTGTCAATTTAGTAGAGTGTTTGACGCGCTTTGGGGCTCGCATCGGTGACCTTATCTAGCTCTACTTCCATCAGTTCAAAGTCGCCTTCCTCACAGCAGCGGACGAATCCTTCACCGTAGCCTTTAAGTTTATCCCAGCTGTTACGGATGTCTTCTGCTTCATCATTGGTGATGGAGTTATCTTGCGCGGCGGCAGAGATGCGCATCAGTAGGGAGGAGAATTGAGCAACGATTTCATTGGTGGCAGGGAGGACTTGAAAGCCTTTTTCGCAATGACTAACGGGGTTTCTGACAAAGTAGCCATCGCTGTGCTCGCAGATGTATTCTAGGATGCGAGGATCTCCAGTGAGTTTATAGAGTTCAACGACTCGGTCGAGTGGATTTCTGCTCCCTGAGCCTGTATCTGATTGTTCTTGGGCCCATTTGTAAACGAGAGAAAGTGAGACACCTAGCTCGGAGGCAACTTCTTTCGGTGACGACTTATCAAACGCAACTTTTAACACTTCATGGGACTTCATGAGGAGAAACTATGTAATTTAACCAAACTTGGCAAGATGATAACTACTCAGCAGTTCTCTGCTTTTTTCTGTATTTAGAAAACCAGAGAGCAAAGGCGATGGTGGTCACGAAGATAAAGGTGAGGAGTCCGAATAACTGGAACCCGACGGTAGTCTCTTCAGCCACATCCAATTCGATGATTGGAGTGGCGGTGCTAGTGGGATTACTGGTGATGTGGAGGATTCCGTTGCTGAGTTCAACTCTGGTGAGTTTATGGAAAACGTTTTGGATGCTTTCATCATTACGGTATCCTGCAAACATCAGCACCGGGATGGCCTGGAGAACTTTCTCTGGAACGCCTTCACCTGTGTCTGCTTCGGCTTTATCAACGATAGGGAAAATAGAGCCTTGGGCGATGACAGGCTTAAGCATCAGCTTTCCGTTGAAATGGCGAACTCCGTCGAAGCCGGCATTGATGGGAAATGAAGATCTGGCTTCGATGTGCTTGTCCGTGATGGCCGTGACGTAGAGGGTGTTTTTGAATTCTGCTAGTTTTTCGAAATGTGCGATGGCTAGATTTATCTCATCCGCGGTGAGATCCATAGTGGCTTGTTTCTTATCTTTAACGAGTGAACCGAAGTTAGAAAACTTCTTGCTCAGCGCGGAGACCGCTGATGCGTCCGAAGTGGTTGCTAGCTCAGTAGGGGTGATGGATACTTCGCTGAATTTAACAAACGCATTTTTGTGGTCAAAGTAACTATAGACCGAGACTGAGACGAGGAAAACCACCATCGCTAGGATCACCAAGAAGATACCACATCCGGCGATATGGTTTGAGTTATTCTGTGTGCTTTCCTCTTCGATTTCTTGGGCGGTCTCTGGGGTCGTTTCAGACATGACTGACTTGTAGGTGGAAAATGGTGGGAGAATCAAGAAGTTTACTAATAAGTTTACGCTCTAGGGAAAATAAAGTTGGTGATTTTGGTGCGGATGATTTAGCTATCACCCATGGCAAAGATCTTGGTAGGACTATCTGGTGGAGTGGATTCCAGCGTGGCAGCAGCCTTGCTCCTGGAGCAGGGGCATGAGGTGACGGGTGCGTATATGAAGAACTGGATCAACACGGACAACGTACCAGGAGACTGTCCGTGGCAAGATGATGTGGATGATGCCCATGCGGTGGCTAAGAAATTGGGGATAGAATTTCGTATCGTGGATCTCATTGACCAGTATCAGGAGCGCATCGTGGACTATCTTTTAGAAGGATACCGCAGTGGCATTACGCCGAACCCTGATGTGTATTGTAATCGGGAGATGAAATTCGGGGTTTTCCTAGACTACGCGCTGGAGCAGGGGTTTGAGGCAGTGGCGACGGGGCACTATGCCCGGAAGCGTTTGCGTGAGGATGGTAGTACGGATATTTTACGTGGTGCTGATACGAATAAAGACCAGAGTTACTTCCTCGCTCTGATGGAGCAGCATCAGGCGAAGTATGCGCTTTTCCCTTGTGGAGAGATGCAGAAACCTGAGGTGCGTGAGGCTGCTATTAGATTTGATCTGCCCACTGCTGCTAAGAAAGACAGCCAAGGGATCTGTTTCATTGGCAATGTGAAGATGACGGATTTCCTCAGACACTACGTCCCGGATCGGCCTGGAAATATTGTTGATCACGCGGGCAAGAAGCTAGGCAGACACAAGGGCTTGCATTTATACACTCTAGGGCAGAGGAAAGGCCACGGAGTAGCATCTCCGCGCGATGGTCTAGCCTACGTCGTAGTGGGTAAAAATCCCGATCGTAATGAACTCATCGTGGGCTACGATGAGCCCCACACCGAAGGACTCTACACTAGTAAATGCACTGTGGGGACGGTCTCATGGGTCAATAAGCCGGTGACTACCAAGCGCAAGATAGAAGCCCAACCACGCTACCGTGCGAAGAGCGAACCAGTGATCGTTATCCCGCTGGAAGGTGAGGGGAATAGCGGTAAGTTTTCCGTAGAATTCATCCGCCCACAGCGCGCTATCACGCCGGGCCAGATCTGCGGATTCTACGAAAATGGAGTTCTGTTAGGCGGCGGCGTTTTTGAAAGTATCGAGAGTTAATGATTAGATCGTCATAAATTTCTCCTTTGCATTTCTACAAGTAGGGGTAGGTTTTCAGTATGAGTGATGCCACTAAATTGATGCGCGAAAAGAAATATGCTAGACTTCTGTTAGAGGTGGGAGTGAATCTCCAAGTTGGGCAAAATTTAGTGATCGCCGCTGAGCCGTATCACTGGAAGTTTCTTAATATCATCGCAGTAGAAGCCTACAAGATGGGTGCCGCTTATGTGCTCGTGGAAGCGAATGATCCGGGTCTTGTGAAGGCCAGGGTTGAGCACGGTGCGGAGAAGGATTTAGATGCCTTAGTGACCTGGACAGATAAGAAGAATCATGCGCTGATCGATGAAGGCTGGGCCAAGCTTAGCTTCTTCGGACCTACTGATCCAGATCTGATGGGAACGCTAGATAGCCAGCGACTGGGGATCATTCAAAAAGCGCAGAGTATCTCTGGTAAGCCAGTAAGCGAGGGGTGTTCTTCCGGGAAAATAACATGGTGTGTGGCAGCGCTGGCTACTCCTGGCTGGGCGGCAAAGGTCTTTGATTGTGAACCATCGGCTGAGGCCGAGCAGAGGTTATGGCTAGAAATAGTGAAAATTTTAAATCTAGATGCCGATGACCCGAGTGCTCACTGGAGAGAGAAGGGCGAGATTCTACAGAAACGATGTGAGATACTGAGTGACCTCAATCTCGCAGAGGTAAGGTTCAGAGGACCTGGGACAGATTTAAGGGTGAAGTGTATTGCAGGTGCGAGTTGGATCGGCGGAGGTATTCCCACTGCGGCGAATAGCGACCATGGATTTATGCCCAACCTTCCGACCGAAGAATGCTTCACCACGCCTAACAGACGTGGCACGGAAGGGCGCATGCAAGTCGTTCGTCCAGTCACTGTGCTGGGCAAAACTGTGGAGGGTGCTTGGTTTGAATTCGAAGATGGAAAAGTGATTAGTTATGGAGCGAAGGTAAATAAAAAGACGCTAGATGACTACTTTGCAATGTGTCCGAATGCCTGTTACCTGGGCGAACTAGCACTTGTGGACGGTTCATCACTTATTTACCAGAGCGGAAATGTGTTCCACTGCATTCTCTATGATGAAAATGCCAGTTGTCACGTAGCGCTAGGTAGCGGTTATCCTATGCCAGTGCAGGGGGCAACAGAGATGACTAACGATGAAAAAATGGCTGAGGGCATCAACGTCAGCATCGTTCACACCGACTTCATGATCGGCGGGCCAGAAGTAGAAGTCACCGGTTACGATGGACTGGGAAAAGAAATACCGCTGATCAGAAATGGAGATTTCGTCTTGTAGGTAAATCAGTAGAGAATCCGATCACTTGAATTTTAAGGTGATCTTATCCAGTTCAGGTCTCACGGCATCTATGCCATGTGCTACAGTCTCGGTTAGCGACTCAGCTAATTTCAGTTCGAACTGAAATCCAAAGCCGTTCGGCAGGCTCGTTGAATCAATTGCTGCAGGAGTCTTCACCACATGCTTGGCGAATCCGGGTTTGTGGCTGTATTCCTCTATCACTTCTTGCCACTCGGTCCACTGATCGACCTTACCATCGTTATCTGTATCCACACCAGCTCTTCCAGCGACTCCAGCCACCCATGGTCCAGGGCTGATGAAGTCTTGGTTAAACTGAGTGATCAGATAAAACTTACCTTCAGCGAAGGTGATATCAGGATCAGGATGGCCCTGACCGACGTCGCCACAAAACTTAAACTCCTCATCTAGACTAGCAGAAGTAAACCATGCTGCGCTCATCCCTCGCTTCCCTTTTTTGTTCTTTGCAGGGTCGTAATCTGCGAATAGATAATACTGTTCGCCAACTAAGATTCCAGCCCAGTCACCAAAGGCATCCTGTTTAGGAAAATGTTCATTGTATTTCAGCATCGCTGGGTTTTGGTGCGGATGGCGGTATTCTTTTACCTTTCCAGTGGGCTTAGTCCGCAGGTCTAGCGCGTAGTCTAGAATCTTCCAGTCTTTGATTCCATCTGGCGAAATGGCATGTCCAGCGAGTGGGGAGTCCCATGCCTGCTTGCTAGCATTCAGCGGTGACCAGTCTTCATAGATGAAGTGAAACTTCCCATCCTCCCCACGGATCACCGCGTTATCTGAACCATTCGATGGATCAGCGAATACCAGCCCGATATCCTTGCCCATCTTCCCATCAGTGAGGTCGGAGTCGATGATTAGATGCGGGTCTTGGTCGTTAGGATTATCGTAGTAGAGATGAAATTCACCGTCTTTATACTCCGCGGTGGTCATCCAGCGAGACTTATAGTTAGAGACGGGACCATGATGAACCCAGGTCTTCATATTATTAGAGTGCCAAGCATGATAACCACCCAGACCTAGTTCTGTGCCACCGGTACCATTGGTCTGGTTGGGATCTTTATCGGCGAAGTTACCGCCTAACTTAGGTTGATTTGCTTGCTCGTTTTTTTCTCGTAATTTAGCAATCGCTGCGTCTCCTTGGGCTTTGGTCATCTTACCCATGTAAATTTTTTCTTCTATTTTTAAAGTCTCCACCACGAGTTTATTCACCGCCCCACCGCTATAGCGCGCAAATATCCAGTAATCTTTATCCTTTATGGTCAAAAATACCGGAGCATCCTGAGCATTTTTGGGTCCTACGTTGGGTATTTTTTTCCAGTTTAGCCACTTACTGGTCTGCTCCAGCTGGACTGATTGGAGTGATTTCTTTTCTTTGAATTTCTTCAACATACTCAGATAAGTCCCTGATTGACCATTCGGCTTTGCAGTGGCCAGCCCATTAGTGAATTCTAGATTAGAGGACTGAGATTGATTTGCCTTCCACTCTTCAGCGGAATCAATCACCCAGCTCTGATCTTGCTGAGCTAATCCAGACTGTGTGATCAAGCCAGCGAGAATGGTGGATAGATAAAGTGAGTGTTTTTGTATCATCATATTGTTTTAAACGTGCAGTTAAGTGCTGATCTTTAACAAATCTATCCCAAGCACTCAAATACTTAATGAAGGCAGGCGAGACTCCCTCGAAACCAGCCTTCTCAGACCGCAGCGCTGCTGCGATGTAATCTTGAATAACCTGTTGACTAGCTCTGCTAGTCAACAGGCATTTTTTTGTTTGACGAGT
>TARA_B110000879_G_scaffold27857_1_pt1 | contig 56235 bp, 50 predicted proteins | sample TARA_B110000879 | Tara Oceans TARA_B110000879 (sample SAMEA4398094) | marine metagenome | biome: Polar Biome; feature: [SRF] surface water layer (ENVO:00010504); material: water (ENVO:00002006), including particulate matter (ENVO:01000060) such as... | depth 5 m
ATGAAAGCCCCTTCGATCACCTCACCCAAAAAGCAAATTCCTAGCAGTTATACTGGTGGCGACGCAACCTTCGTACTTGTCGATACGGAATTATTCGGGGCGACTTACGCCAATAACGGTGGTGGATTTGGCACTATTGGCACAATCATTGCACCCACAGGATTTACAGCCACCCTTGATCAGAGTTTGTTCGATGGAGATGATGATGCTGGCTTTACCGGTGAGATTACTTTGACCATTGCTGCCGTTCCCGAGCCCTCATCCACTGCCTTACTCGGCCTTGGTGGACTTGCTCTGATCCTGCGCCGCAGGAAGTAAACTATTTCAACAATTTTGTTCCTGATGAGTGTCAGGAACATTTGTGTTATCGCCCTGGGGAAACCTAGGGCGTTTTTTCAGTAATGTTCTTTGTATTTAGCTCCACTCAATGGGCTCCATCCTATAAATGAGGGATAGAGCCTGAGCCTTGTCTGATGTAAGTTGGATGAATCAAGATATGAAAAACAAAGTATTGAATCTATTTCTAACGGTGATGGTCCTAGGGGTGTTTGCTGCACCAGTCTGTGTTGATGCGGCTCCTCCCGCTAAAGGCCCATTCCCTGGGCAACTGCAGAAGTGGCACGGCTTCGACATGTATGTGAATGGTGGCAACAAGGTGGTGGTGCCGAAGAAGGCCGCCGACGGTAAACCTTGGGTGTGGCGTGCACGATTCTGGGGGGCATGAGCCTCAGTTTGACATCGCAATGCTTAACAGCGGCTATCACGTGGTCTATTGCGATGTCGGAAACAACCCCCTTATCACCCCATGAAAGCCCCTTCGATCACCTCACCCAAAAAGCAAATTCCTAGCAGTAACCAGCGAGTAGCAAGCAGCAACTGGCAACCTCAAACGCCCATCCTGAAAAAATAAATCATGAAAAACAGAATCGTTTCAATTCTTACTATCACCATGATTTGTCTCCTTTGCGCTTCTGGCGTGACACGTGCAAATCCTGATCAATCTCAAACGAAGAAGCCCGGCTTGCGGGTCATGACCTACAATGTGCTCAATGGTGGCACGCGGCGGGGACAACCATTGTCCCAGACCGCCAAGGTCATCCAGGCATCCGGAGCAGACATCGTCGGCTTACAGGAGATCGGCCCCTCGGTAAAGGATTTGGCGGCTTTGTTGGGATGGAAATACCTGCGCCATGGCTCGGGTGCGATAATGACCCGTTTTGAAATTGTTGAAGGCTATGACGGGCGGATCAAACCCCGGATGGGTTCCGGCGGAGTCAGGGTCCGACTGGATTCGGGGCAGGAGGTGTATGTTTTCAATGCACATCTGAACCCCTACCCCTATCAGCCCTACCAGTTGCTAGGAATTGGTAAGGGTGCCATCAAAACCGAAGCGGAAGCGATCGCCGCCGCCAACAAAACCCGGGGGAGCCAGATCGAGGAGCTGTTGGAAAAAATCGGCAAACTTCCGAACAAAGACCTGCCGGTTTTTGTCACCGGCGACTTCAATGAACCGTCGCATCTGGATTGGACGGCCGCCACGGCGAAGTCAGGGCGTCATCCAGTCAAGGTAGCCTATCCGAGTTCCTCGGCGCTGGCGAAAAAAGGGTTTACTGATGCTTGGCGTAAGTTCTATCCGGACGAAATGAAACACCCCGGTTACACCTGGACACCTGTCTCCAAGCCGGACAATCCGAAAGACCACCACGACCGTATTGATTTTGTCTATTTCAAAGGAAAACACATCGAGGTGAAAAATGTGAGTATCGTCGGTGAAAACAAAAAGAACGCGGACATTGTTGTTTCTCCCTATCCATCCGACCACCGTGCGGTGGTCGCTACTTTTATTCTACCGAAGCAATTGAAACTAAAAAAGAAAAACACCAAGAAACAGGAATCAACCCCTTTTCTCCCCCTCTCCGATCTCCCCAACAACTTCCTCAGGGACACAACTAAAAAAGCAAATACCTAGCAATTAAAGAATTGAGATCGGATTAAGTAGTAAATTCCACGCGAGTCTATCCCTTAGTTCACACTCACGCAAACCCTAAACTCAACCTACTTTTTTTCAACGATGGCACGGCTCACAATGAGCTTCAGCCATAGAATCACGCCAAATATGGTACTAGACGCAAGGAGTAATAATGCTAAGTTTACACGCAACTATAACCATCAACAAAAAGTCTAAGTTCGCCCTCCCGATAGGGCTGGTGAGCTAGGACGTTATGCTAAAATGTCTCCTTGAATGTCAGCATAAACCTGCTTATGGTATAGGAGTGCCACGTAAAATCAGGCAATTAATTAGAGACCTTAAGAAAGCAGGTTTTGAACAGGTCTCAGGTGCAGGAAAAGGTTCTCATCGTAAATTCGTGCAAGATCGTTTCCCCGGCGCTGTTACTATCAGTGGCAAAGATGGGGCAGATGCTAAGCGTTATCAAGAACAAGAAGTTAAGATTGCAATAGAAAGAACTAAATAATGAAGACTATAGACAAATATCACATGTGGGTTGAATGGTCAGATGAAGATCAATGCTATATAGGCAAATGCCCTGATTTAATTACTGGGATTCACGGAGATGAACCTCTGACCGTTTTTAAAGAATTGAATCAGGTTGTCGCTGAGGTAATTGAACATTTCGAATCTTCAGGCAAGATACTGCCCATGGTAAGAACTCGTCCAACCATGCAAAATTCACAATGAAAATGCCGAAAAAATCTCTGTACCCAACACTATCGGCGCCTTTATGCTAAGTTTACACACAACTATAAGCCTTAAACAAAAGTCCAAGTTCGCCCAACCGATAGGTCGGATGAGCTAAGACATTAGTCCGTTCTGAAGGGTGGGTAATGTTTAAGGAAATTGAAATACTCAAATAACTACTTATCCTTTTTAGGCGTCTTAAGTTCTTTGGGCTCTTTAGGCTCAACACCGATGTGGAACCTGTATAAATCCTCCACCTTCGCACGCGCCCAGAATGTCTTCCTGAGAAATTTCAAACTAGATTTGATACTAGGATCACGGCTGAAGCAGTTGACCCTGATTCGGAATGCCAGATCATCCCAGCCATATTCATCGACCAGTTCATTGAGCATCCGCTCTAGGGTGATTCCGTGTAATGGATCATTACTCATATATCTTTTACATAAATGCTGGAAATTTAAAAGCGATCAAAATACCTCTCATATCCAAATCATATGGTCAATCTGAGTTCGCCTTTCCCTGCAGGCATCACTTTCTATTTGCCAAGACGACTAACCAGACTCATATTGTGAATGATATGAAATATAAATTATTCGCTCTACTCGCCGCCTCATTTACGATGGTTGCCAGTGGACAAGAGACAAAAGAGGCTCCCGCCGAAGCAACCAAAGAAGACGTATCTAAAGAAGTGGTCGTTTCTAAAGTGGCAGCTAGCATAGCGCCTGTAGTGCAGAAGTTTGAGGGTGAAAAATACGTTCCGACTAAGCTCGCTGGAAATCCTGACTACTACATCATCTACTTCACCGCCAGTTGGTGACCTCCTTGCCGTAGATCTGTTCCACAGTTAGTGGAAAAGTATAATACTGAAATAGCTAAGCTAGATAAACTAGAACTCGTGCAGGTAAGTGTAGACAGAGACGCTAAAAAAGCAGTCGGTTGGGCAAAGAAAGAGTCTTTCCCATGGCCAACTATCTTGATGACAGACATCAAGAAAACGATGGTTAAGGACATCAAGACAAACGCAGTGCCTACTTACGTCCTAATAGACAAAGACGGTAAAGAAATCGCCAGAGCCCATGATTCTGGGACAGTGATGAAGAAATTCAAGGAAGTTTCAAAGTAGTCATTTACTCTCTCTAAAATAGAACTATTCTCGGTAGGAGCGACATAATTTGTCGCTCCTATTTTTTTATTTAAAGAACTACCTAACAATATGAAAGCACTTGTGAAATCTAAGGCCGAGGAGGGGCTCTGGCTAGAAGATATCCCAGAACCAGAAATGGGACCGATGGACGTCATGATCAAAATCAAGAAGACCTCAATCTGCGGCACCGATGTCCACATTTATAAATGGGACAAGTGGGCGCAGAAAACCATCCCCTTCCCGATGACTGTGGGTCATGAGTTCTGCGGAGAAATCGCCGCTGTAGGTGCCGGCGTTACTGACTTTGAGGTCGGTGAACTAGTCTCTGGCGAAGGTCATATCGTCTGTGGACATTGCCGTAACTGTCTCGCAGGTCGCCGCCATCTCTGTCCTAATACCAAAGGCGTAGGAGTGAACCGCACCGGGGCATTTGCCGAGTATCTATCGATCCCAGCTGTCAATGCTTATAAGGTGGATCCCTCAATCCCAGAAGACGTCATCTCAACCTTTGACCCACTTGGAAATGCTGTCCACACGGCCCTCTCTTGGGATCTCGTGGCTGAAGATGTCCTCATCACAGGTGCTGGTCCTATTGGCTGCATGGCCGCTGCTGTTGCTAAATTTGCCGGTGCTCGGCACGTAGTTGTCACTGATGTAAATCCTTACCGACTCGCACTCGCTGAGAAGCTAGGCGCCACGCGCACGGTCAACGTGGCAAAAGAATCTCTAACAGACATCAAAAAAGAACTCAAAATGAATGAAGGATTTGACGTAGCGTTGGAAATGTCTGGTCACCCAGACGGGCTGAATGACATTCTTCAGAACACCTCGAATGGTGCTAAAATATCACTCCTAGGGATCTTCCCTGATGATGTCGCTATCGACTGGGATAAAGTGATTTTCAAAGGACTCGTTCTGAAAGGCATCTACGGCAGAGAGATGTATGAGACCTGGTACAAGATGACCTCAATGATCCGTGCAGGCTTGGATACTAGCGCTGTAATCACGCATCAATTTCACTACACTGACTTCGAGGAAGGCTTTCAGACGATGCTTTCTGGAGAGTCGGGGAAGATCGTTCTCGACTGGTCATAACAAATAACCAAAATTGCTAACAATTCACCACGAAATCATTATCTCTACTACTCGCTCTATTTAGCATCACTTCTATCACTCCAGCATCCGCAGACATCACTGATGCTGACCTTGAAAAACTCAAACAAGATGATTTATGCTGCCTTCAAATTCGGAGGCGATTCAGTTTGTCGTCTGTCTCCCTTACTTCGTTTGCTCTATTTTGGAATAGTACTCTGCCCAGAAAGAGATATCAACCTTACCATTACCCATTCTGGACTTATTTATTTGAACTGCTATCTAACCAGGAGATTGATGTCAGGAGACAAACAAAAGCCTAGGTTTAATAAATATCACTGTGTCAAATTCTGATGAAACATAGAATCTGAAGAGAATTGAATGTCGCAACACGGTTTGTTCGGCGAACAAACCCTAGCCTCAGGGTTACAGCATAAAAAAACTGAACCCGACAATTGTCAGATTCAGATTTGAAATGTTTTAATAGAATTACGTTTTTACTTCACCTGTCTCATGAACATGCGCTGTTCACGGTAGGTAATCACTGCATTGCACTCGCGCATGAAGTCAGCTCCGAAGAGGCCTACGTATGTGAGTCCTTGCTCGAAACGATCTAAATTTGTCGCGAGGATACGTCGCTTTTTAAAGAGCGCATCACCCAGTGTGACGGATTCTACCGTGCAACCTGCCGCTGGTGCTTCTCCACCCACACCATAAACTTTCTGATCCATAGGTCCGACATCTACTTTGTTATCATGCGCTGCTTTAAGGTGTAGCAATGAGCTATCAGCTCCTGTATCGATCATCCAGGTTACCTCGTTACCGTTGAGAGTTCCATCCACAAAGATGTGGTTTCCCTTACGCTGGTATTTAAAGCTTTGATAGGCTCTAAGCTCTAGTAATTCTTGGATGGTCAAGCTACGGCAGTGCTGTAGAAATAGCGCACCTTCTGGTGTCCAGTTCTTAGCATACTCAGAGTCTTCAGGAGAAAGCTGAGAGATCGAAAGCTGTATTTTCTTACCTTTTTCAGTCTTCACTGAGATAACTGTGGCAGTCTTCTTAGTGATGTTTCCACGATATATTTTGCCGGTTTTTGATTTGAAAATTCTAAAGGTAAGCGCATCTTCATTTGCCTGATCATCATCAACGGCTTTTACTTTAGCGTTGTCAGATTTATCCGGACGCAGGAAGAGTGTTCTCTCTTGGTAGGAAATCACAGCATCCAGCTCAGAGAGCATTTCTGCACCGAATAATCCATCGTCTCGGCGCTTCGCTCCTTTAGGCATGTCCTTCATCAGGTCGGTAGCCAAGATCTCTCTATTCTTAAAGACAGACTCTCCGATCTGAAGCGTGTCCACCTGAGCCAATGCCGCAGGAACTTCGCCTGAGACGCCATAAACTTTATGTTCGAATGGACCTAACTTACAACCAGTGCGAATCGCCGATCCAGTATGAAATAGTGATGTTCCCGCTCCAGTATCAACGACAAACTTAGCTGGCTTACCATTTATCTTAGCGTCCACTACTATGGAGTTCCCATCTAATTTTATAGGAATAGCCTCATAGCCACGAAGTGTCAGGAGTGCTCCTACAGATAGGCTGCGGCACTTGGTAAGGAAGTATGCCTTGGCTTTATTCCAGCCCTTCACGTATTCTTGGTCTTCTTTACTAAGAGCGGAGATGTCCACACTGCTACGTCTGCCATTTTGCATTAAAAACACAGCCTTAATGTCAGTTTTGTCCACTAGCACAGCCTTAATGACTTTACCGGCAGAATTCTTGAAGTCGCGATACTCTACGGTTTCTTTAGCATTGAGCGAAGAAATGCTAAGCCCCATTCCGAGCATTAACATCGTTATATATTTGATTGATTTCATAATAATGATTAGTAAATCAGATTACTTGAAGTCTCTAGACTTAACAAACTCAGTCCAGTCTTTCTCGAAAGCATCGACAGTTTCATAGCCAAAGAACTTCACTAGCTCAGATGGAGCCGGCACCTGGTCTGAGGTATTGATTCTTCTACATAGTTTAGCATAAGCTGCGATTCTAGGTTGAGTGCTCTGCATGAAGTAGGAGAGCGAATACATGGTAACGAGTTTCACTGGATCGAGATCTTTAGGTGACTCTAAGTTTAATGTCTGCAGAAGTTGCAGTTTGATTTTATCTTTTTTGACCAATTTTTGGAGTTCTTTTGCCCAAGCCGTGCCATCATCAAATCCTTTCTTAGATCCGATATCTCCACCGGAATCTTTAGAAAGTAGATTCGTCATTGTCTTTTTAGTAAGTTGAATTTCCTTATAAAAAGAGTGACCTCTAGTAATCGGGAAATAGCCATTTCCACTGATCCTTGAAACTCCGCCTAACTGCTCGCTTAGAAGATCTGAACAAATCACATGCGTCTGGAATGAGTGCCAATCCTTACGAAAGTCTTTCTTGTCCTTGGTATTAAATGCCAAACCACGATCTTTAAGGTTATGTTTTTTCATAACATCTTCCTTAACTCCTATATTGCCTACTCCCACTCTAGACCATGTTGCAGCACTGTTATCAGCAGCTTCACCCTGACCAGCATCAATGAGTCTAGCCTTTTCGTATTTACCTACAGCTTCGTAGACCTCCGTATCTTTTGGGAGGATGATAAGCTTGCGAGTCGTTCCCCAGTTCTCGATAAATTCTAGATGTTGAAAAGCCATTCCATGCCAGCACGCTTCTGCTGTTTCAGCGACACCTTGTGGATTGACTCCTTTAGAGGCAGCGAAAAGATAGTGCTTGGTTTGATAGAGCTCGAAGCCATCCTCTGAACCATCCAGAGACAATGTCTCTTCTAACTTTTTGATGAAATCCTTGGGGTTTCTCCACTGGTGCTCGGGAACATCTGGCTCTCCTTTCATGAGAAGATCCTTATCCGCTTGAGCGAACTCAATAAGATACTGCCTGTCTGCTAGACTGAGATCAGCCACCTTGATCTGTATTTCCTTAGGTTCCTTGGTAGTGAGGAAGACGATGCCATTATCATACTTGAGGATCTGAGCCTCAATTGAGCCTCCCTGTTTAGATGTCCAGGTGCGAAAATCTGCAGCACTTGCGAACAACGCAGAAGCAGCTGAAATAATTAATACTAGTATTGATTTTTTTAGTAATTTCATTGGTAAGTTGGTTAAGAAAAGGATGTATAAACTATCCAGTAATAAGTCCAGAATATAACTCAAGCAATTGAGTTACAAAGCCCTTAGTTTGACCATACTAACTGCGAGTATAGCAATATTTGATATGAACTGTTAAATTAATCTACAGCTGTGTGAAATAGGTTCTAAACTTATGTGAAGTACTAACCACTAAGCCTCTACCGCATCACTAGCTGTTTTATAATCTTTATTATACTCAATACACAGATCAAGCAGACATTCATCCAGCAGATGCACGTCTTCGCCTTTACCTATATCGCGAAGAAGCAGAACAGTGAGCTCCCCTCCTAGATGCTCGCGGAACTCCTCAAGACCAGCAATAACTTCTCGCTTGCCATCCGCTGTCCTTAGTTCGAAAGCTTCATCATAAAGTGGCAACCCTAGCTTTAACAAAATATCTAATACCCTATGCGCGTCATGCTCAGAGATCCTACCTGAACGCCATGAGTAAACTGTATCTAAGGCAACCCCCACACTCACGGCCTCAGCATGACTAAGCGCGAAATCTGTGATTTGCTCCAGCTTGTGCGCGGACCAGTGTCCAAAATCTAACGGCCGACTACTCCCTGTTTCAAAGGGGTCTCCACCCAGTGCAATATGCTCGGCATGAAGAGTCGCCGATCTCTCTACAGCTTCTTCCAGAACAGCCGGCTTTAGTTCATAGAGAAATTTAGCATTGTCTTCTAGCCAGTTAAAGAATGCGGCATCACGCACGAGTGCTACCTTCACCGCCTCCACTAGCCCATCCCTGCGGATATCTTCAGGCTGTGTATGAAGAAATGTGAAGTCGTTCACCACAGCATAAGGAACCGCAAATGAGCCAATCCAGTTTTTCTTACCAAACGCGTTGATCCCATTTTTAACCCCTACCCCGCTGTCATCCTGTGAGAGTGTGGTGGTGGGAAATCTCACCAGCCTCACGCCACGATGCGCAGTGGCTGCGCCAAATCCTACCACATCGAGAAATGCTCCCCCACCAATGACGAGCACATAGGAGTGGCGGTCCACTTTTTCTTGCTCGATGCCATCCCAAACTCTACGGAGCACTTTTTCGTTGCGCTTGCATTCCTCTGCGCCCACATCCACGCGCACTCCACGAAAATCAAATCCTGGGCTATCAGAAAAATATTCTTCAATCTTCTCAGTTAGTTGTGGGAATGCCACCGCCACTGCTTGCTCTAGGAAAACTAGTACCTTTGCGACTCTACTCCCGCCTGTCTGGTTAGCCTGCAATAACCCTGCAAGCATCCTATTGCCGCCCTCAAATGCGCCCCGTGTAAATCTAACTCGGTGCTGAATCTCTAGTGAAATGGTATAATCTGTGCCGTTCATAAAACTAATCTTTATCTAAAATTACTGTGAAAAAACTTACCTCTTTTATCGAAAAGGCAAAGTCTTATTTTTTTAACCGTTAGAGAGCTTACGCTAAATAACCACCATTTCTTAGCACTTTCTTTATATTTCAGCTAAATTTGATCCAATTTTAAAGCAGCCGTAGCATGGAAACTATTGACCAGCTCGGCATGACCAGCTAATAATCATCACTAATGAGCCCAAATACGTCTAAGATACCCGTAGCCATCGCAGGAACTGGAAGCTATCTCCCTGAGAGAATCATGACCAATAAGGACCTCGAAAGCATCGTTGATACCACTGAAGAGTGGATCACCAGCCGCACGGGAATCCAAGAAAGACGCATCGCAGCTGAGGGCGAGAACACCTCGGACCTCGCTACTGAAGCGGCTAAAAATGCACTGCAAAATGCTGGAGTAAATGCTTCCGATATCGACCTCATTATTGTGGGCACCATCACACCAGACACACTCACCCCAGCTACGGCATGCTACGTGCAGCATAATATCGGAGCCACATCAGCATTGGCATTCGATGTCTCCGCAGCCTGCTCAGGGTTTCTCTATGCCATGGAGATAGCCCAGCGAATGATCTCAGACGGCGTTTACAAAAACGCACTCATTATCGGTGCTGAGAAACTTTCCGCATTCACAAACTGGTCAGACAGAAATACCTGCGTGCTATTTGGCGATGGCGCCGGCGCAGCAGTCCTCACTAGGGGCACAGAAAACACCGGCCGCATACTCGCTACTAAGGTTGGCACAGATGGATCGAAAGCTTCCATCCTCAACATCCCAGGTGGCGGATCCGCCTGCCCTACCACCAGAGATAATGCTGATCTAAAGCTCGCGTCACTCGCGATGCAGGGCAAAGAGGTCTTCAAGCACGCTGTAAATGCCATGAAACGGTCTGCAGAAGCCGTGATCGAGGAAGCGGGTCTGAGCGCAGATAATATCAAGCTTGTCATCCCGCATCAGGCGAATCTCCGCATCATCGATGCCATCGCAGACCGACTCACCATCCCCAATGAAAAAGTCTTCGTGAACCTCCACAAATACGGCAACACCTCCGCCGCCGCTGTTGCCATCGCACTCGATGAAGCTCACCGCGAAGGTAAATTTGAGCGTGGAGACAACATCGTGCTTGTAGGATTCGGCGCTGGCCTTACCTGGGCCGCTATTGCTATTAAATGGTAGAAATTTTCACATTATGTCAAAACAATCATCAACGAGTGACAAACCCCGAATCGAAACGGCGACTATCGAGGATCTCAACGAGATCACCGAGCTTGTAATGGAGTTGCTAGAAACCCAGGGAGACTTCACCCCGATTCGTAGTAACCAAGAAAATGGGCTAAGGCTCATTCTTGAGGCTCCTAATCGCGGGAGAATTTTCATCCTCAGAAATGACCATTGCATCATCGGCATGGTGAACCTGCTCTTCACTATCTCCACCGCAGTTGGCGGCATGGTCATCCTACTGGAAGACTTTATCATCCACCCCAACCACCGAGACCAAGGGTATGGAAGTAAGATGTTGGAACATGTGCGGAAGTTCGCCAAAGACAAGAAATTTATCCGTATCACCCTGCTCACCGACAAGATCAGCGCGGATTCGCAGAAGTTTTTCAAGACCCAAGGCTTCCACGACTCCAGCATGATACCCATGCGGATGATGGTGGATTAATAAGAGAAATCTTCCCTATTTTGCGAGGTAATCACTCACATCTTAAATCTTTAATCTCAAATCTTTAATCTCAAGAAAATCCGATCAAACGGATTTTCGCGTTTCGTGCGTTTTTTCTTTTAAATTCTGCATTTCCCGACTACCACCACCACATGCTATTTACTGAACTAGGACTTTCCGAGCCTATACTTAAGGCGGTCACCGAGGCTGGCTACGAAAAACCTACTCCTATCCAGGCGCAAGCAATACCGCTCATATTGGAAGGGCGTGATCTCGTGGGTGCCTCACAGACAGGCACAGGCAAGACCGCAGCATTCGCACTACCATCACTCAGTAAGATTACTAAGCAAGGCAAACCACAGATCCTGGTGCTAGAGCCCACCCGTGAGCTCGCACACCAAGTGGCAGAGCAATTTGAAGCATACGGCAAACACACTGGTATGACAGTCGCACTACTTTATGGAGGTGTGGGCTATGGAGCTCAGCTAGACCAGCTGAAGAATGCAGACATCGTCGTCGCCACACCGGGCAGACTAGTTGATCACTTCTTCCGTGGCACCATGAAATTTAGAGAAATAAAGATTCTCATCCTCGATGAAGTGGACCGCATGCTCGACATGGGATTCCTCCCTGTCGTGAGAAAAATAGTTAACCTCTGCCCATGGAACATGCCGGCCGAGGAAAAGGAAATGAAAGATGGTGCGGTGCAAAGATTCCACAACGGCAGCCTTCGCCAAACACTGTTCTTCTCGGCTACCATGCCAGCCGCCATCCGTGGCTTTGCAGATTTCTGTTTATCAGACCCTGCTTCCATCGAGATCGCACGAGCTGAGGTAGCATCCACCATTAAGCACGCGTTCTACCCCGTCTCCATGGACCAGCGAGATGAGCTGCTACTCGCGCTCATCAAAGCGACAGATCACCAGTCATTGATGATCTTCACCCGCACAAGAAAGGAAGCAGACACCATCTGCTCCATGCTCAATGATAAGAGTGATGAGCGTGTCATCGCCATGCACTCAGACATTGGTCAAAAGGACCGCATGAAAGCACTAGCTGGCTTCAAGGACGACACCTATAACATCCTCGTAGCAACCGATGTGGCAGCGCGCGGAATCGACATTTCAAGTGTCTCACACGTCATCAACTACCGCGTCCCAGAAAATGCTGAGGACTACGTACACCGCATCGGCAGAACGGGCAGAGCTGAATCTGAGGGAGATGCCTTCACCATCCTCACTGCAGATGAACTAGACTACGCGCTATCAGTTGAGGTCTTTGTGAAGCGAAAGATTGAACGTAAAAAGCTGGAAGGATTTGACTACAAATACACCGCTATTCTCGATGAGAACCCTGGCAAGTCATTCAAAAAGAAGAAGCGCCCAGCGCCTAAACGCCGCCGCAAATAAACAACCTTGAGAATCCTAGCGATAGACCCTGCTGTAAGAAACACCGGCTACGCTGTGCTGGAGGGAGATCAGCACAAACAAATCGTCATCGACTACGGAGTCATCTCCATTCCAGCTAAAATCCCCCAGTCTGGCGCACTCGCTGCCGTGAAGACTGGGCTCACAAATCTCATTACTCAGTATGAACCAGATGAAGTCGCCGTAGAGGCCATCATCTACGTCCAGTCCATAAGAACCGCTATCTCTATGGGAGCCGCCAGAGCTGCCTCCATGATAGCTGCCGCTGAGCAAGGTTTAGCCATTTACGAATACGCCCCCAAAAAAGTCAAGAAAGCCGTTGTGGGTAATGGTAACGCAGACAAAGCACAAGTCGCCTTCATGATCCGCGCACTCCTAGGTCTGTCTGAAACCCCTCCACACGATGCCGCAGATGCACTCGCCATCGGCATAGCACACCTATCCGCATCGGATCCACTAAAAGCATCATTGCTAGACAGAAAGAGAATCTAACAGTCTAACAGCCTAACAAGGCCTAATAGAGAAATAGCGACTAACAATTAATCGTCAGTGTATTTTTTATGCCCTTCTTTCTTAAGATCCTTCCACTTTCTCGCCAGCTCACCGATAAGTTTATCGTCCTTCTTAATGTAGGCTATTTCCATTTCACAAAGAATAGCATAAGTCATTCCCATTAATCTACGGGAATCAGCTAGAGCGATGACTTTCTCATCGCCATCCTTCATCTCTTTCACCAGGCTAGGACTGTATGCCATAGAGCGGAGGATCGCAGCGTGTGCCTTACGCACAGCCTCAGCACCTGATGCATGGTCAGCCTTATCTATTTTACGAAGAGACTTGAGACTATCACTCACAATCTTCATCTCTTTTGCCATTGGAGTATCTTCCTTATCATCAGCGATGGCAGAAGCGGTTCCTAAAAATCCCAGAGCAATTGCTCCCAAAAATAATCTTACTTTTCTAGTTTTCATGTCTCAGAAATCTACACTAATTTCGTATTATAGCAAAAACTTTCCAAAAAAAATGTCAGTCTTTTTTATCTGGCTTAGCATCTTTCATATAACCCTGCCAATGTCTATTTCACTGAGGTAGATAGGCCGTTGAGCTAACAACACAGTCATCTCCTCTGAAATTTCATCCTTTAAATTTTTTCTCCAGTTCCTTGATTGAAATCTGAATCAACGTCGGTCTCCCATCGGGCGTGCAGTAAGGAAGGTCACAGCCAAACATTTCATCTAACAGACTCTCGACGCCACGTAGATCACAGCGTTCGTATTTAGAAATTCTGTTAGAAAGAGTTTCCGCAAACGCCTCAAAGGCCATCTGCTTTCCACGCCGCCCGCCTTGGGTCTCGATGAGTTCATCGATCATTGATATAATAAATTCTCGTGGCTTCTCCACAGGCGCCAGTGCCGGCAAACTCCGCACCTGAATAGAGCTACCTCCAAAGGGCTCGATAGAAATCCCTGCTTCGCTGAAATTTTCTAGATTATTCATCACCACATCAAGATCTCGCGCTTCAAGATCGATCACCTCCGGAACCAGCAGACCTTGGCTTTCTATCCCCCCACTCTCCTTAACCGCGTTAAGAACTTGCTCGTAAGCGATCCTATCCCTTGCTGCCTTTGGCTCTAACAGAACTAGCCCATCGTCTCCCTGCATCAGGATATATGTATCATGTAGAACAGAGAGTATCTTAAACCTAGGCCGCTCAACCTCCTCGATCTCTAACACCTCTTGCTGAGGAATTGGTTTAGGAAAAGAAGGTTTTGGGATGGATGATTTACTGAAATCTGATTCTTGTTCTGCTTGGTTTTCTGCAACTGGGTCTTCTTGAAATGGCTTCCTAAGAATAGCGGAAACCTCGCCACTTTTTCTAGAAATAATTTTCGCTTCGCCCCGTGCCGGAGCTACCAGCGATTTAGAAACACTCGGCTGTGGAATTCGCCTAGCCTCAACAGCAGTGAGAACAAGATTCCTGACATCATATGGCTTATGAAACCTTACCTCTTTTTTCGCAGGATGGACATTCACATCCACTAGCGCTGGATCCATCGTTAGCCAGAGCCACGCAGTAGGGTTTAGCCCATCCATCAGTCCTCCTTTGAACCCATCTTTGATCGCGCGACTGATCGCCGCATCTTCTACCGGTCTGCCGTTTAGAAACACAAATTGTTGTCGCCTGCCCTTGCGCGCATAATCAACAGGCAAGACATAACCCAATACCTCCATTCCGTTTTGCTCAGTATAAGGAACCTCAATCAATGCCTTGCCAATTTCTGCCCCAGAAAGCCCTGCGATGCGTGTCCTCCTATCGCTCGTAGCAGGTACATCGAACACCACTCTACCATCTTTTTTATAGGTGAACCTTACCTCTGGATAAGCAAGCGCATGGAGCTTCACCTGATGCTCCACATGTGCTGACTCCGTGCTCTCGGTGCGCATAAACTTACGTCTAGCGGGCACGTTAAAGAATAAATTTCTGATCTCAAACACCGTCCCAGGCTGCATCCCTGTTACCCGTACGTCCTTGATGATCCCCCCATCGACGCTGATCTCAGTCCCTTCAACACTCTCTACTTCACGCGTCATAATCCGCATTCTAGAAACACTCGCCACACTCGGCACAGCCTCACCGCGAAACCCCATCGTAGCAATGGCGGCCAACTGTTGCACATTCTTGAGCTTGCTGGTAGCATGACGCTCCAGACACATCAGCGCGTCCTCTCTATTCATACCGCTGCCGTCATCGGTGATCTTGATCAGTGAAGCCCCACCCTTGTGGATCTCCACCTCCACATGCTTCGCCCCGGCATCGATAGCATTTTCAACCATCTCTTTCACCACGCTGGCAGGACGCTCCACCACCTCACCTGCCGCCACTTGGCTGGCTAGAACATCGGAAAGTATTTGGATTTTTGACATCTCAAAGAGTTATAAAGCCTAGCCCACCACAGGTCAACTAGGGCGTGGGATAAAGAGGCATTTTTCTTCAGAATCTCATTCCTGCCTTGCAATACGCCCAGTGAACATTAGTTTATTAATCAATCAATTACCTTACCAGTTCCATGTTTTCTATCAGATCATTTATCATCTATCTAGCCGCTCTTTGCTCTAGCATCGCTCAGGAACCAGCCCCTGTGGCTCCTCAGCCTGAAGAGGATCACGTCCGAGTCGCGGTATTAGGCTATCATGATTTTTCCTCCACTCGGAAGATCCAGGAAATGCTCATCCGTCCGTCTAAGTTCCGTAGCCAGATGCAGGCGATCAAAGACCTCAAGCTCAATGTCATTTCGCTGGAAGATTTCGTCCTCTGGAAGCAGGGTAAAAAAAATATCCCAGATAAGTCAGTGCTGATCACTATTGATGACGGCTGGAAGTCAGTTTACACCGAAGCCTACCCTATTTTAAAAGAATTCAACTACCCGTTCACCCTCTACCTATACACCAACTACATCGACCGTGGTGGTAGATCGATGACCTCAGAAATGATCAAGGAAATGATGGCGAATGGCTGCACGATCGGTTCACACTCAGTCTCGCACCCAATGCCCTCCACCATTAGAAAACACCAGCGTGAAGGGGTCGATGGTTACAAGAAATTTATCGATACCGAGCTCGGTGCCTCGAAGAAAATTCTTGAGTCCACATTTAACCAGCCGATTAATAGCTACGTCTATCCTGGTGGAATTCATACACCAGAAATGTACGTCACTGCCGCAGAAGTAGGCTACCAGCACCTCTTCACCGTGAAGCCCGGAAAAGTCACTCGTAAGAAGGACGACAACATCCTCCCTCGTTACATCATCCTCGGTGAGGACAAGCATGACTACATTTTCAAGCACGCCACCACTTTCTCTGCCAATGCCATCTCAAGAGGCACCTCAGGCGCCGTCTTCAAGAAGGAAATGGCTCATCCAGTCTCTCCCTCTGCAGGTGAGAAGATCAGTAACCGGATGCCAAACATCACAGCGAATCTCAGCAAGGTCGAGAATCTCGATGAAGCTTCCATCGTCATGCGTGTTGCGGGATTTGGTAAAGTTCCCGCCACCTATGATCCAGAAACTCAGATCAGCAGCTGGAAAGTCAACCGTCGCCTCAGATCTCAGCACTGCAGCGCATCCGTTCAGTGGAAATTGATCGATGCTGAATCCTATCAGCCCTTAATGGAATGGACATTCGTCATTGACAAAGAAGCCGCCTACACCCCAAAAACAGCACCAGCACTACCCTAAAAACTGGCACCCTCGTGCCACACTCCGCCATTACCAATTCACAATTACCAATTCACTACCACCAACCACCATGTTCAACTCACTCTCAGATAATCTCGAAGGCGTATTCAAAAAACTCCGCGGCCAAGGCAAGATCTCCGAAAAGAATATCACTGACGCACTGCGAGAGATCCGTCTCGCCTTACTAGAGGCCGATGTCGAATTCTCAGTTGCGAAAGGTTTCATCGCTAAAGTTAAAGAACAGGCACTCGGAGAAAAAGTCCTCAAGTCAATCAAACCTGGCGAGCAGATTGTTAAAATTTTCCATGATGAACTCACCACACTACTCGGCGGTGATCAATCACCACTAGACCTAAACCCACCCGCACGCATCCTCATGGTAGGCCTTAACGGTGCTGGTAAAACGACCACCTCTGCCAAGCTCGCACTGCGGCTTAAGAAGGAAGGTCGCCGGCCTCTCCTCATTGCCTGTGACCTTTATCGTCCCGCTGCCATCGAACAGCTCGCCACTCTCGCTGCTCAGATAGATGTTCCTGTTTACAAGCCTGAAGCAGGCGAGAAAGACCTCATCAAGGTTGCTAAAGACGCTCTCAAGTGGGCCGAGATCCAGAACGGCACCGTGCTCATCTTCGATACCGCTGGCCGCCAAGAGATCGATGAAAAGCTCATCGGGGAACTCAAGGAACTCCACAAATTTCTAGACCCTAAAGAAACCCTACTCGTCTCAGATGCAGCCACTGGCCAGCAGGCAGTCTCTGTCGCCACACACTTCGATGAAGCCGTCGGCATCACAGGTATTGTTCTCACTAAGCTCGATGGTGATGCCCGTGGTGGTGCAGCCCTCTCAATGCGTGCTGTCACTGGCAAGCCGATCAAATACATCGGTGAAGGTGAGAAACTAGATCAACTAGCAGAATTCCACCCAGACCGTATGGCTGGCAGAATACTCGATATGGGTGACGTCGTCTCCATGGTCGAGAACATGGCGGATAAGATCGATGAGAAAGAAGCCATGAATGCAGCCAAGCGCATGCAAAGTGGTAAGTTCGACTTCAACGACTTCCTCGGCCAAATGCAGATGATCAAAAACCTCGGACCCCTCGATGGAATCCTAGGAATGCTTCCAGGCATGAAGAAGCTCAAAAAACAAATCCCCACTGATCTTCTAGGCGGCAAGAAAATGGCACACATGGAAGCCATCATCTTATCGATGACTAAAAAGGAGCGCGTGCGCCCAGAGATTATCAAAGGCACCCGCAGAAAACGCATCGCGCTCGGTAGCGGCACCTCGGTCATTGAGGTCAATAAGCTGCTCAAGCAATTTGGAGAGATGCGTAAAATGTTCCGCGGTAAAGGCGGCAAGATGAAGCAAATGATGCAACAAATGGGCGGCATGGAAGGAATGCAAGACATGATGAAAGGTCTCGGCGGTAAAGGCGGTAAAGGCGGCGGACTACCTTTCTAATCCTTGCCAACTGTGGTGTCTCATCACTTGTTATACCATTTGAACAGTGATAGTAGTTTGATAGAAAAACAAAATAGTGAGATCCTAGTAGTGAGATCCAGCATTTCTTATCTGCGGTTTTGTTGCAGGCACCTCCTTTGCTTAGGGTCACCTCCTGCTGCTTTCTGAATGAAGTGAGAAATACGGCGCCAACCCCACAAAACATGAACAGATAACCCTGATACATACCATCTGCGGAGTACAAAACTTGGCACGATCATGATGACCGTGCCACTGTGAAGCTATAGATTATTGCTGGCTAGGTGTTTTACTTAGCTGTGATAGTTGCAGCTGCATTCGCTTTCTCTGAATCGGCTTTTGAGGCATTGCTGCGCTCTTTGTGGAACGCATTGAATGATTTCTGGGACTCTACTGTCAGCGTGGTGACCATATTGGCGTGTCCTGCTCCGCAGAGTTGTGCGCAGACTACAGATGTTTCCATTTCCTCGATAGGAGTGAACCACATTGGGATGTCCTTGCCTGGAAATGCATCACTCTGGATTCGCATTGGGATGATGGCGAAGTTATGGATCACGTCGGTAGAAGTTACCTGAAGGATCACTGGTCTATCCACGGGAATTCTAAGCTTGTCAGCAGTAAAGTCATCCCAGCCATTTTTATCATCAGGGGCAATACATGGGTCACCTTTTGATGACACCAGGGAGCGGTCGATAAAACCAAACTTACCATCTTCACCGGCGTAGTGGAAATTCCAGTTGAACTGAAAACCAATCGCTCTGACACGGACTGGATTCTCTTTCAGCACCCGGTCAAAGGTGTCTGTTCTCTCGCTCCAGAGTGGCAATGCGAAGCCGAGTAGCAGCACGGCCTCCACGATTACCACACCTACTTCTAGGTGCGTGGACAGGTGACTTTGCACACCGTAGTAGGATGCTTTAGGATTCTTTTTGTGCCAGAACTTGAAGAGTGACACTAGGAAAAAGAGCGTCCACCCGATGAAGAGCGCGATCATGAACCACGTGACTACATCGATCATATGGCCAACTGTATCACCGTGAGCTGAATAGTTCTTAGGCAATCCCATCCACTCTGCTGGTGAAAAGGCAATGGTATTAAATATGTTTTGAATGAACATGGTGTTCTATTATTTTTTAAAGTTGTGGTCGTTTAAAAATGGATCGTCATACTGGTTATCTGCATGAACGCTCTGACGTCTCGCAATACGATAAATGAAGAAGGCCACTGCTATCAGCATTGGAATGATAATGGCGAGCATGAACATAATTGCCCATCCTGCGGCGTCTTTCCCACCGTGCATGAAGGCACTTCTACATGCTTGGCAAGCTAGAGTGAGGTTGTCTGTTAGATGATGGATGATTTGCATGGTAATGATTGGTTATGGTTATTAGTTAAAATTACTGCCCGATTTTTTATAAAAACTGACTCCATAGATAGGAAGGATAATAGCGGCGACAGAACATGAGTAGCCAAGTATCTGCAGAGCAACATCCTGATTATCCTTTTCAACGTACAGCGCCCAGATCGCTACACCTAAGCAGAACAAGGTGACGATAGTGATGAAAATGATGTGGAATGCTCTAAGTGACATGATTGTTTAAGTTTGATTATTGAGTAACACCACCTGGGAGTAGTTCATCGAAGGTGATTGGATCGAAGTAGTGAAAGGCGAAAAGTAAGATAAGAGTCACAGCTAGTGCGATCGCGCCGCAGAAAATCCAGTAGATCGCCTTCTTCTCGTGGTTAAGGTGCATGAAGATAAACGCTACCAAGCCTGCCTTAAACGATGCGATACAGATACCAATAATGGCATCTATATGGTCGAATCCGTGTTCTCCGAAGTCTAAAGCGGGCACAGTAGCTACAGCCACTGTGATCCCTGTAAAGATAAACAAGAGAAGTCCGATGAAGGTGTAGAGCTTGATTGATTTTTTAATTGCTTCAGGTGAGTCAGCCATATTCTTAAATGAGATTATTTATGATTTTGAAATAGTAAAAATTACATGAGGTAGAAGATAGGGAACGCGAAGATCCATACGAGGTCAACGAAGTGCCAGAAAAGACCGCCTACTTCAACTCGATTAGCGAGCCACTCGGGGTTCTCCTTATACATTCCATATCCGAAGAATAGATAGTAACCTAGCACGATCGCGCCACCGATCACGTGAAGACCATGAATACCTGTGACAGTAAAGTAGATCGCATAGTAGTTATTCATCTTAGGTGAGAATACTGACTCAAATTTGATATCGTGTCTCGCTACATGAAGTAGTGGGAAGTTACGTGTTTCCTCGATAACGTGGTGATCATCATCCTTAGGGTTAAATTTACCATGATTCGCGCCGACGAATCCATCGATCATTCCAGGAGAATTTGCCTTCACATTCGCGAGAGTGAGTTCTTCACCTAATTTTGCGACAGCATTATAAGCAACGATGTGCTGCCAAGTCATGCGATAGAGTTCTATATCAGTTGGCACGCGGTTTGGCTCATCGTCATCATCAAGTCCATATTCCTTCTTGAGTTCTTCTGTCCAGAGGATACGCCATTTTTTATGCATCGCCCAGAGGCTTCTGATGTGCACAGCGCCTTCGCTATCGCCTAGATTTTCATACCAGTCTTCGATCATTTCATCGATCTTCGCTTGGCTGTATTTACGTTCACGCGCCTTCATGACGAGGTGTCTGTGGTCCACGGCATCGACGTCTATGTCCATCCCAGAGTCACCTGCCACTCCCATAATAGCGGTCTTATCTAGTAGAGAAATAGTGGAGTCCTCACCTTGCTTAGGCGCTGACATTCTGCCCCAACTAGGTTTGATCTTAATTTCTGCATTATCCACAGCGAGTTTGAATAAACCCGTATTAGATAGGATGGTTCCAAACTCTCCGCTTTCTAGGATTCTAGCAAATTCTTCATTGGCGGCATCTTTCTTGGCTTGATCATACTGAGTGAGATCTTCTTCAGCATTAAATCTTCCGCCATCATTGGATTTCACATTTTTCCAAGCCTGTCTGAGCGATGACTCTTTCACTTGCTCATTATGCTTTCTGGTCTCAATGAATGATTCCTTAGCCACTGCTAGAATGTTACGTAATGAGCCTTCATCTTCACCCTCGAGTGTCACGCTCTCGCCAGCATTTATTAATGGCTTCTGAATCAGCTTATCGCCTTCAAAGACATTGATGACCACATCTTTTGCGGCTGTACCTTTCGTATCACCGATGCGAGTGATGATTTTATCCAAGTATGGGTGGTAATAGCTTCCAAGATCGAAGTTGATCTCATTTGCTTTTATTACGTAGAAATTTCCGCCATGTGAACCATGACCGTCTTTGCCCTCTTCCTCAGGATGAGTGTGTCCTTCGATGTTAGTCCAGTCTTTGTATTGGATCGCTTGGTGATGGAGCTTGGCGCTGTATTCAAATCCCTTGAGCACCATGAAAACAAGCGCGCACAAAATAGTGAAGCTCATGTAGCCTACGAAGCCCTTCCAGTTTCTTAACTTGAGCGATGCCCAAGCAAAGACCACTGTCACGGAGGAAGCAATCAGGATGAAGGTGTTTAGCAGTCCAGGAAGCACTGGAAGTACCCGCTCTGGCCATGGGAAGTCAGCGAAGATACGCAAGAAAATGTAGGAGGAGAATAGCCCCCCGAAGAGCATCACCTCGGATGCCAAAAACAGCCAGATCGCTATTTTTGAGTTATTCAGACCCGTATCTTTACGGGCATTTACGATATATGGGATTTCCATGTCTAATGAATGTTGATTTTGAAATTACTGAGAGTTATAAATTAATGACTGTCCTTAGGTGTGACGCCTGCATCGAGGTCAGAAGAAGTTTGCTCCTTTGGCTCATGCCACTGTGGATAGAAATCTTCTTCACAGTCTGGACGGCTATATTCGTATGGTCCGCGGTATGCCGCTACATCGAATGTAAAGTTTCCATGTCCCGGAGGGGTTGGTGTTGCCCATTCGAGTGTGGTGGCATTCCATGGGTTATCACTTTCCACTTTCTTACCGGTTCTCCAGGCAGTGAATAGGTTGATGACAAATGGAATCTGTGCTGCCGCGAGACAGAATACTGAAATAGACATTAGCTGGTTCAGCCCAATCCATTCTCTAACAGTCTGGCCGAAAACGTCAGCTGATTCTGATCCTACGAGGTATCCGTCACCACCGTTATACCAACGACGGTGGAAACCTGCCATTCCCTGTAATAACATCGGGAAGAACACAAGGTTGATGAAGATGAGTGATGGCCAGAAGTGCAGATGACCGAGGGTGTTGTTCATGTAACGACCGAACATCTTAGGATACCAGTAGTAGATACCTGCGAAGAGTCCAAAGAGGATACCTGGAGCCACCACATAGTGGAAGTGACCGATCACGTAGTAGGTATCATGCAGGTGGAGGTCAACTAAGTTGAACGCCAGTGGCAATCCTGTGAGACCACCGATACCGAACATTGGTAAGAAGGCACAGGCCCAGATCATCGGCATCGTGAAGCGGATGGAGCCGCCCCAGAGTGAGATGAGTAGCGCTGTGATAATCACCACGGATGGCACCGAAATTAATACGGTAGTCACCTGGAAGAAAGTAGAAACTGAAGGTCCCATTCCTGTGAGGTACATGTGGTGCGCCCAGACGATGAAGGAGAGGAATCCGAGCACTAGCACCGAATAAACCATGGACTTATAGCCCCAGAGTGGTTTACGCGTATTCGCAGGGATAATTTCTGCCACACAAGCAATGGATGGTAAGAGGAGAACATACACTTCGGGGTGACCGAGGAACCAGAACAAATGCTGGAACAGTAGTGGAGAACCACCACCTGCATAGTCGGCAGCACCAGCGTCTGTATAGAGACCAGTAGGTTGGAAGAATGATGATCCAGTGGTTCTATCTACTAGCTGCATGATACCAGCTACTTCGAGCGGTGGGAATGCGAGTAGGAGAAGGAAACCAGTGACAAGCATCGCCCATACAAAGAATGGTAAGCGCATCCAAGTCATCCCCTTGGCGCGAAGGTTAATGATCGTGGTGATGAAGTTTACAGCACCCAGCAAGGAGGAGGTGATCAGTAAGACAAGTCCCAGCAGCCACTGGGTTTGTCCCGTGAAAAATTGATTAGGATGCTGCGAGTCAGCGAATGAGGAAAGTGGCGGGTAGTTCGTCCAGCCAGATTTAGCCGATCCAGATTCCAAGAAGAATGATCCACACATTAAGAGTCCGCCTAAGAGGTAGAGCCAGTATGACATCATGTTTAGCTTAGGGAATGCCATGTCTGGCGCGCCGATCTGCAGCGGAGTCACGTAGTTACCAAAGGCACCAAAGCCGAGTGGAACCACACCGAGGAAAACCATGATCGTTCCGTGCATCGCACCAAACATATTGTAGGTCTCACCCTCTACCTTACCAGCGGTAAGCCATCTAGCTTTCCACTCATCGGTGAATACCCAGCTCATCCAGCTTGGAACTGGCTCCTGTGGGTAGGCGATGCTCCAGCGCATCATCATCATCAGGAAGAAGCCTAAGAGGAGGAATAGCAAGGCGGTAAGGCCGTATTGTAAACCGATCATTTTGTGGTCGGTAGAGAAAATATACTTCTTCCAGAATGGAGGATTGTAGTGATCGTGATGGTCTTCGGCGCTCATAAGTGTGCGGGTGTAAAATTTTGTTGTGTGTGTTAATTAGTGTATTTAAAATCTAGAATCATGTTACTGGACGATAACTTCGCCAGTTTTCTTATTAATCATTGTTCCTGGTTCGAATAAATCACCAGACAGTTCGACTTTTCTGAACTCATCTAGTTCTGTAGCAGTGGTGTGTCCCTCAGCTCTTTCGGAGTTGAGTAACTTTATTTGGTTCATTTGCTCAGGTGTGTAAATCTTGCCTACCTTGTTTCCAAAGCTGTTCTGGAGATAATAAACAAGTGCCGCCATTTCTAAGTTATCAGTGCTCTTATTTAGTTGAGAATCCATTTTAGCACCACTGTAAGTTTTGCCAGCGACAGTGATAGGTCCTTCTAGACCATTGATGATTGCCATCAAGACAGCCACTGGTGAATCAGTCACATACTCAGATCCTGCGAGTGGAGGGTATATTGCATTTCCCTTGCCGTCTGGCTGGTGGCACCCCATACACTTCTTATATGTGCTTGCCCCTTTTGCCATGTAAACTGCCTCCACATCTCCCATCGGGACTTTTGGTCCATCACTCCCTGGACCATCCGCTTGCACGTAGCTGGCTTTCACAAATTCATCGTAGGCAAAGAGGTTATTACTACTAAAGAGCACGCTACCGGCAATGATCGCTATAATGCTACCAGTGATGAAGATCCATATGGATACTGGCTCTAAACCATTCTCTCGCACTTGTTGCTCACGTGATGCAGCAGCGGAGGCACGGGACACTATCGCGTGCTGTTCAGCTACGTTGGTGGACTCTTCAAGATCTGGCTTTTTCGGATCTATTAGTTGGACTGACATGTTGTTGATTTTTGAGTGATTGGTTACTGTGAACTTAGATGGTAATTTCTGAAAAGATAGTATTATCTGAAAATATAGAACTACTTACCTGCTTTTTTCTTGTCTTTTGAATACTGCATTGCGTATGGGACTGCGCCATCTTTTTTTAGATTCATTAGATAGTTAACGATCGCTCGGCAATTGTCTGTAGGCACTATTTGCTTCCCATCATTCACCGCTACTGCATCGACTGCACCCTGACCATAATCTGCGATCTTAGTAAAGAACTGTGGGTTTGCCTGGCAAACTGACCATTCGTTCTCATCACCATTGTAAGGAAGGCCTTCGTTCCGTGGATAATACAGATGCTTGTAGACGTAGAGTTCTTTATTAAATGCTTTATCACCTATCGCGTTGATGATTTCCTGCTTAGTCATTAGAGACTTATCTTCCTTCATTAACTTGATGCCGAGTGCTTCCGCAGATTTGATATTCTCACTTATTTCTAGAGCGACAAGACGGTTACCGAAGTTTGCTAGATCTGGCCCGATACGGCTCTCACCAGTGTGAGCGCGCTCTTCACCAGCGAAGTCCCAAGCATTAGTAATTCTGCGAGTATCTCCCCTATCTGGATGATCCTTTGTTCCACCTTGTCCCTCACGGAAGACGTCCTGTCCTGCGTAGGATGGACGTACCAGTTGTGAGTGGCACATTGCGCAACCTTCTTGACCGTAGATGAGTGAACCATTTCCTGTTCGGCCGCTATGCTTCGGATTGAAGAGATCGTCTCGCTCATCGTTCACCTCATCATAACGAGGTGCTTCCATGGTGCGCATGGTACTAAATGGGACGACAAGCATGATCAGCCATGGAAGTCCAAAGCTGGCAATGAGTCCGTAGAAAAATGTCTTAACTGTCATCGTGTTTCTAGTTGAGTGAAAAGGTTAGCGTTAAAAATTAGTGAGTGGGAGTACTTGAATCAAGTGATACGAGTGTGTCAATATCTCCTTCTGGACCGTGTGGTGATGAAGGACTGTGGCTTACTAGTAAGGTAGGGTGACTACTGCGGCGCCCCAGTCTCAGCCACATCAATAATAGATGGCAACAGAACATAAATGTCGCAAACAAGATGAATACAAAACCGGTGGTTAAACCAATGGCGTATGGATAAAGTCTTCCAACTGCTGCCTCGGTAGGTTCGCCGACTTGTTCAAGCGTGTAACCATGCATAAATCCACCCAGAAGAGTGTAGAACACAGCAATGAATGCCACACCATAAATAGTAAGCCAAAAATGCTGGCCGATCATTTTAGCGGAAATCCACTCGCGGTTTGTTATACGTGGCACAATGAAGTAGATGGCTCCGAACATGCACATGGAGAAGAAACCGAGCAGGCCGGTGAGCTCTAGTCCGTATTGTCCAATTGAGAACTGTGTGAATTGCAGAGAATCAGGCAGTGACATCATCGCACCTAATAGAGCGAAAACTAGCATCCCGACAGCACCTGCTAAAGTGAACCGTAGTGACGGTGAATACGCTATTGCTTCGGGATTACTTCTTGCCGTCTTGATGATATTTACTGAGAGCGCCATCGCTGGGATGATCATTAGCACCGCAGCACCGGCACTGAGAAACTGCAAAAATGAAGGGATTGGTGCTCCCATCATACGCTGCATTCCTGCCCAGGGTCCGATGATCGCCAGTGCCCAGAATCCGAAGATTGCGAGACTGTATGAGTAAACGGGACGACCAGTCACTTTAGGAGTAATGTAATAAGCACTCGCGGCAGCTACTGGGGTGAAGAAAAGGAACATCAATGCAGACCTAAACCACGCGGTGGAAGCTGTGATCATTAGAGGGTGCCCATCTCCCAGATAGAGCTGGCTGAATAACACTCCTGAGATAAGAACCCATGGGAACCAGAAGAGAGCGGCGAGTAGATACCACTGAGAAATGTAAATGTGTCCACCACGGCGAACGCGGAAGGCAATCACTGACCAGATACCAATGAGGAAATAGGTTACCACGAGTGCGATCATAACCCCCTCTGGAAAGGCCATCCAGACCACACCAGTGCCAGATCCTGAAAGAACACATACGGTGCCTACTCCGACCATGAGATTCCAGAAGTGACCAGCGGCTAGGATGATGCCAGACTTCTTACATTCTTGGCGAGAGAGACGAGACATTAGCCAGATGATCACACCGAAGGCTGCTTGCGCTCCCCAGCCGTAGATCAGCGTGCTCATGTGTGCGGGCATGGTGCGCCCCACATTAAAGCAAGAAAAGTAGTTCAGGAAATCTGGTGAGTGTGTCTTTGCAGAAGCAAGGATACCAAGCACCAATGACACTGCTAACCATGCAGCACCGCTTGTGAAGAAGAACATCACTGGGTGGCGCAGAGAGCGGTCGATATCTGCTCTGAGCTGGGTGTCTTCTAGGATTGAACTCTGACTGGTTGTTGTTGCCATGAAATTATGTTTGTTCGTCTGAAATTAGATTACTTTGAAAAATTACTTAAACTCCTTGTTGTGAGGAATACCTGAGTCTGCTGGCTGAGTGTCTAAAATCTCCCCAGCCAAACTGAAAAGCGCGCTTGGAGGAAGCTGCACATTCTGACCTTCTTTGGTGTATTCGAGAAGTGCCGCTTGGGCAGCGTATACTTGTTCACGTTTAATCACACGAGCCTTACTAACTTCATCATCAGCGCTGTATATCTCGTCCTCTTGGATGAAATTCTGGATCATCAAAACAATAAGCCCGAAGACGACAAACAGTCCCAGCCCCCACCAGAATGTAGCGAAGCGGCGTAGTGGTGTGTCACGTAAATTAGTTTCCATGGTAATATATTCTATTTTAAAAATTTAGTTATGAAGATTTGCTGACTCTAAGATACGAGGATCGCGATTCGGGTAGATATTCGAACTACCGAGATTGCGCAAGAACATAAAGATGAAGAAGGCACCAACGGTGAAGAAGGCAACGATGTCTCCTAAGTAGGCTTTGTGATCTACGAAGAGTTCCTCACCATGTGTGAGTGATACTCCACGCTCAGGGATGACTGCAATATAGAGGTCGATCACATGAAACAGAAGAATATAGATACAAATTGGCACGATGAGCTTAGGAATCTTCTTGGTGTAATGCGGTAGTAGAAAGACAAATGGAACCATGAAGTGTCCGAAGACGAGTGAAAGACTCCAGCCCCACCATTGATCGGTATTTCTCAGGATGAAATAAGTAGTCTCCTCAGTGATGTTCGCATACCAGATGAGCATGAACTGTGAGAATGAAACGTAGGCCCAGAAGATAACGAAGGCTAGAAGTAGCTTACCCATGATGTGGGTGTGTTCCTTATTGGCAACCTGCTTAAGGTAACCTTTCTTGCGTAACCAGACGACGGTGAGCATCAGAACGGCCATGGAATTCAGAGCACAACCGGCGAAGAAATACACGCCATACATGGTGGAGAACCACTTGTAATCAAGTGCCATCATGAAGTCGAGAGCGATGAAGGTGGCTACCACGGCGAAGACCGGCATGATCATGCAGGAAAGCTTACGCGTCAGAATGAGGCGGTCGCAATTTGGCTTAGGGTCGGTGTCCTGATCGATAGAAAGCTTTCTCTGAATCCAGATACCTAGTCCCAGAAGGACAAAGAATCCGATGATCCTAGCAAGCCAGAATGGCAGATTCATGTACCACGCCTTATAAGCAAGCAAGGAATCGTGAGATGCTTTAAAGGTATATTTATCTGGTGATGTGTAGGCGCCATGTTCAACTTTATCAACGCCTGCTTTGTCTAGTGTGATGATCTGATGGCGATCATTCTCATGCGTATTACCATCCGCATCAATGTATTCATGAGCGACTTCGCGGTGAGTTTCCATCCACTCATAGAGATCATTCTGCACTGATGGGATCATTAATGGAATCGCGATCACTGCCATGAATGGGAAGACAAATCCAAGGTTTTCCATCAAGCGACGGACAGAAACGCCCCAGCCTGAATTGGTCACGTTGTGCAGAGTAGTCCAGAAACAACCACCGAGTGCCAGCGAAATAAAGAACATGAATGCGAACAACCATGAATAGGAATAACCGTCTCCAAACGTGTCATTGGTGAATAGGAAGAAACTAGCCACTGCTCCGATGACGAAGACGATCAGTGAGATAAGTTTCGGCAAGGCGAGGTCGCTAGACTTTACCTTCTCCCCGTTGATAGGGAGGTCCTTAGATGTGACGTGATGTGCCATGCGACTTTTAGATTAAATTGTGTGGTTTTTGATTGATTGAAAAATTTACTTATCCTTCTTGCTTCCTGCATCAAAGATCTCTTTGATTTTCGGATTACTGTAGTCTGCCTTCGTGCTAGCCTGGATCATTTTCACATAAGCAACGACTGCCCAGCGATCATAGAGTGACAGATCTCGACCTTGTTGCCCCATGTTACCCCTGCCATTCACCACTACGTCATAGATGTTGCCTTCCACGAGCTGACTTGTGCGGAGGTTGCTAATGGCAGCTACGAACCCGTTCGCCTTTGCTGTGCCCTCACCATTTCCTGCAGCTCCGTGACAGACTGCGCATTTGAAGCCATAAACCTCATGGCCACGAGTGACGAGTGCGGTGACGTTCTCCTGCTCATCGAGTTCTAACTCACCAGGTAATCCTTTACCGTAATTAATTTCGTTAAACCTTCCTGTGTGGAGGTAAGTTTCCTTATTCGCGTAGCCGCGTAGTTCAGACTGAATATCTGCTTCTATAGTGTGACCCATCGCAACGGTGCCAGCTACTGGCTGACGTGAGCCCATGCCATCACTGAAAAATTCTGATGGTTTCTGAGCTTTGATGTAGTCCTGCTCGTCCATATCTGGAAAGATCCGGATCGGAGGTTTCTTGAATTTATCACCTCTGAATCCAAACGTGCTGATGACGAAGACGATGACGAGTGCATATATGAGAAAAAAGTAGCGCATGATAGTTAAAATTTAATCTTCTTCTTCGACGAGTTCGATGTTTGTGCCCCCAGCTTCTTGCAGCAGAGCCTTGGTGTCTTCTGGAGAGAACTTTGGGTCTCTTGCTTCCACAGCGATGAAAAAACCATCATCAGTAGCGCGATGGAACTGACGGCTCGCGAACAACGGGTGGTTCAATCTAGGCAGGCCTATGAGGCCTAGCAGGCAGAACAGAACCGTGAATCCTGAGAATAGAATCGTAAGCTCAAACATAATCGGGAAAAATGCCGATGTGGTGAAAATGTTAGATGGCTTAGCCTGAACCACGGTTGGGTAGATCACTACCTGGGTGATATATGCCAGACTGAATCCTGTGAGCAGACCAGTGGAACCGCCGAAGAATACGAAGTAAGGTAAGATGGAACGTCTCAATCCCATCGCATCATCCAAACCATGGATCGGATACGGTGAATAACAGTCCCATTTTTTTAATCCGGCATCGCGCATTTTCTCAGCACCCTTGTAGAGGGCTGATGCGCTTTCGAATTCGGCTAGATAACCGTAAACTCTTTTTACTGATGTGCTCACTGTCTTGTGATTTGGTTAGTTGTTATATTAAATTGTTACCGCCTGATTAGCATTCCATACTACGATTCTTTTCGATCTCGTATTGGTAAGCTGCTTTAGATTCCACACCTTCGTCTGGGTGTGCCTGCTTATCATCAAAGTGCGCGTCACTCTCTAGCAACGTCCATTTCACTTCCGCAATGTTGATGCATGGTAAGAAACGGAGGAAGAGTAAGAACAGAGTGAGGAACATTCCGATGGTTCCGACAAATGTCACTACATCCACTGGTGATGCCTCGTAGTATTTCCAGTCACCAGGGAGCCACATCCGTGGCAGTGTGGTGACAATGATTACGAATCGCTCGAACCACATCCCGATGTTCACCAACATACAGATACCCATGACGATCCAGAGGTTTTCTCGGCATGCTTTGAGCCAGAAGGCTTGCGGGGCTACTACGTTACAGAACATCATCACGACATACGCCCACCAGTAAGGACCAGTGATACGGAGTTTGAATGCTTCCATCTCGTATTTACCACCAGAGTAGTAAGCGACGAAGAGTTCCATTAGATAAGCGTAACCAACGATGGTTCCTGTAGCTAGAATGATCTTACACATGTTTTCAATGTGCTTCATGGTGATCATGTCGTGCAGCTTGTAGATAGAACGCGCTGGGATCATGATGGTCATCACCATGGCGAATCCACCAAAGATCGCACCTGCCACGAAGTAGGGTGGGAAAATAGTGGTGTGCCAACCCGGGACAGTAGATGTCGCGAAGTCAAACGAAACGATAGAGTGAACGGACAATACCAGCGGTGTAGAAAGTGCCGCTAATAATAGATAGGCCATTTCGTAGTGACTCCACTGACGGTTACCACCTCTCCAACCGAGAGAGAAGAGACCATAGAAGAACTTGCGAATGCCAGGCTTGGCACGGTCGCGGATGGTAGCAAGATCGGGAACCATTCCGAGATACCAGAAGATTAGTGAAATAGTAAAGTAGGTAGATACCGCAAACACATCCCAGAGGAGCGGTGACTTGAAGTTCTGCCAGATCGCATTTGCATTTGGAATAGGCGCTAGGAACCAAGCCATCCATACACGTCCGACGTGGAAGGCAGGAAAAATACCCGCACAGCAAACCGCGAAAATCGTCATCGCCTCGGCGGCTCGGTTAATCGAGGTTCGCCAGTTTTGTCGCGTCAAGAAGAGAATCGCAGAAATCAACGTTCCCGCATGGCCAATACCAATCCAGAAAACGAAGTTCACAATCGGCCAACCCCACATGGTGCGGTTGGTATTACCCCAGACACCGACACCGGTTGACACCAAGTAAGTGAGTCCGCCGACCACACCAACGAGTGCGATCAATGCGGATGGGATGAAAAGTAACCACCACAGAAGAGGCTGTGGTTTTTCCACAATCCCCGCAATACGGTCGGTGATCCATGCATAAGAACGCCCATTGAGAATCAGTTTCTCACGCTCAAATACGGGAAGAGTGATGCTGCCATCATGTTGCTCTGCCTTGTTTTCGTTTTCTGCCATTTTGTTGAATTTCTATTAAATACTGAATAAATGTTTTCCGCCTAATGAATGCTTAGTGCATGTTGATCGTCGCTCTGCCTACATTCGTCGCACCAGGCATCGCCGGGTTTGGGTTCTTGACGCGCGCCATGTAGGATGTTCTTGGACGAGTTCCTAGGTAGTTGAGTAGGTCGTAAGTCCGTGGATTAGCAAACTCACCTTGCACGTGTGCTGGTAAGTCTTTGTCCTCTTCCCTGATCGCCTTAGTCTTCTGGATATCATCCTTCTTATTGAGGAGATTTCCGAACATGATCGCTCCCGCGCTACATGCGTCCTGACAGGCTACCGTCACGCTATTGGCTGGTGCCATTAGCATTTCGTGACTCACTTTAAAATCTATGGATGGTTTACCGGACTTCTGCACGCGACGCTTCACATTCTGCTTCGCGTCTATCTTAGCAGTCTGCAGACGCTGCACACAATATGTGCATTTCTCCATCACACCACGCATACGAACCGATACATTCGGGTTGCGCTGGAGTGACTTAGAGTCACCTTCTTGCTTCTCACCAAGTGGGCCTTTATAAAGGTTCTTATTGAGCAGTGGGTTACGTTTGTTGTAGTCGAAGAAATTGAATCGTCTCGCTTTGTACGGGCAGTTGTTCGCGCAATAGCGTGTTCCGATGCAACGGTTATAAGCCATTGTATTGAGTCCGTCTTCTGAGTGGATCGTCGCATTTACCGGACAAACTGTCTCACATGGAGCACTCTCGCACTGCACACATGCCACAGGATTTGGAATCATCTCAAGCGGTTTATCCCAGTCTTCTGATGGGTTCGTTGCCTTGTGCTCGTGATCTCCACCACCATGATCTTGGTCTTGTGTCTCAGCAAAATAACGGTCCATTCTGATCCAGTGCATTTCGCGGCCCATGGCCACTTGTACTTTTCCTACTACTGGAATGTTATTTTCTGCCTGACATGCTACGAGACATGCATTGCAACCAGTACAGGTGCTGAGGTCGATGGACATCGCCCATTGGTGAGATTTATCCCAGAGGTGCTTACGGTCTATCTTGTTTCCGTCTTTGTCCTTCGCGTTTCCAACTGGCTTATACTGATCCACATTCTGAGGAATATGGGAGTCCATGCCCTGCTTTCGCACATTAGCAATCTGCTCTTTGTAATCCTTCTGATGGTCGTGACCATCTGGATCTGTAGCCATGGTAGAAATTTCACGAGCAAGCGCACGTCCATACATAGAGTGGTGCTCCTGAGTTCTCGCTAGCTTGTAACGTCTATCTTCTACCTTTTCGATAGAAACCCCAGCCACGTAGTAGTCGCTACCACCTCTCAGTGCATAACCGTTAAATCCAGCATTCACGCCTACTGAGGAGACATTAGCAGTGCTGATATCATAATCAGGTTTATTCCCAATAAAGTTTTCTTTCCAGTATTTATCATGCCCTTGACCATATCCAAGTGGCAGTGAAATGACGTTGTCAGCCATACCGAATGCCACGATAACTACCACCTCAAGACTCTTACCGCCAACCTTGATGTTCACCATTGGTCCGAAGAGGCTGGGTCCCTCACCATCTTCTGAGACTGATGTTGTTTTGACTTTAGTTTCTGTGGCGATCCCTAGGTTCGCCCACCAAGCTTTCTCTTCCTTCTCTAGTTCGACGATGTCTTCGTAAAGACCAAGATCTTTCGCTGTCTGTGGTGACATATAGACCGCGTTATCCCATGTCAGTTTTGAAATTGGATCGGGTGCTTCCTGAAGCCACGCGTTGTTCACATAACGTCCATCGAGAACTGAGTAATCCGTGGCAAAAATAATATCTGGCTGGCTAGCGCTAACTGGCTCGGCTTCCACCTTGATCGTTGAACTCGGAGCCGGACCTGCTGCTGCTAATTGGTATTTAAACTCTGCGTTGAAACCAGTTCTTAGGAGCGTGTTCCAGTTAGCAATATTAGCAGCGGCGCTGCCTCCTGTTTTCACCTGAGTTTCATACACGCTCCTCACCGCGTCGTATGCTGGTGAGACTGCTTTTTCATCTGCTGAATCATGGAGCACTAGCTCATCTTGGCTAAGCGCAACGAGTAACTCAAGTGCTTGGATGCCACCATAAAGTGGAAGAATCATTGGCTGAACGACGGTGTAAATACCTTCATTGCCGCAGAATCCATCACCCCAGCTCTCAAGATAGTGAGCAGCAGGGATGTGCAGTGCCGCCGCATTCGCAGAGGCATTGATCTGGTCACCCCAGTGGATGAGCGTTTTGTTAGAAATTAGATCCGTGAATGATTTCCCTGCAACGGTAGGATTCTCGTAAACTGGATTTGCAGGAGTCATCAAGATCACTGTCTCAAGTGAAGCTGCATCCTTAGCAAAATCTTCCATGGTTCCAAGATCAGCATGCTGCTTGCCTGTGCGAGCTGTAAGGATCCCTGCCGAATAGGCCCCGAGTGCGGTGTTAATCTGGAAAACTACATCGTGAAGCTCTTTCGCATAACGGCTACCTAGAAGGATCACCCCCCCGCCAGACTGAAGATCAGCGTAGCATTTTTTCGCCCACTTGAGTTTATTACCCTCAAATGGAATCGCCGGAGCTGATCCCACACCTGCGAAACTTGCAAGCTGCTTGATAAATCTGCCCATCTGGCTCGGAGCCAGCGGTGCGCGGTGGTCAGCCATGCCTCCTGTGACGGAGTAAGTAGGCTCCACACAGTAAAGTCGGTTGAGTTGATTTTCGTAAGCAACTGGATCGTTATTGTATCCCGCGCCTTCTGGACGACGGCGATCAAAGAACGGCTTGTTGTTGCCTCGGTTGTCGAGCTCTAAGAAATCACAATCGAGGGAAAGGATCTTACCCGCCTTGGCAAAATCTGCCTTCACCACTGCATGTTTCCCGAAAACACCTGCATCTGATGCCTTCTTACCGGCACCAGCGAGTGCTTCGTAGCCGTAGAATTTAGCGCCAGTGTGCTTCGCCTTGATTTTAGCAATGAGATCCGTTCTTGTAAGTGAGTCATCCTCACCGAAAATAATTGCGAAATTTCCGCTCTTGGTAGATTCATCGAGCTTTGTCAGAGCAGCACCTCTACCGATTGATTTGCCATTTTCTAAGAAATAACGTGAACGTGCAGGATCATAAAGACCGAGAATACTAGCTTGAACACGCGCATCCACACCATTTGCTGATGGGTTCCGTTTGTTAGGTTCCAGCTTAGTTGGACGACTTTCATGGTTTGCAGCCACAAGAGGAATGGCTCCCGTTGCACTTGGCATTGAAGTCGCATAATAGGTCAACTTGCCAGGGATAGTCCACTCTACAGAATCGAGGTAAGGAACGATCAGCGCTTCAGGACGGCGGCATGATGCCAGACCAAGACCAGCAAGTGCAGTCGATGCCCCCATAAGTTTGAGGAAAGTACGACGTGTATTTTCCTGATCATCTTCATCGCGCATCACCTCGGATGCACGTGGGAATTCTTTATCAACCCACTGGCGGAGGCCAACTGTGTCTTCTAGTTCCCCGGCACTGCGCCATGCCTTAGTTCCACGTTCCTCAACAGGAACTTCTGGGTGATGCCATTTACGTTTGCTCATTTCTGACGAAAAAGTTGAATTTAAATTGTTAGTGGAAAATTATCTGTGACAGGTGAAGCAGCTTTCCTTAGGCTGTACTTTCCAGTGATCCTTCAGCATCAGACCCATAGCCTGCTGCGCGTCATCCTTTTTAGTGATTTCTAAATCTAGATTGTTATCTTTCATGTAGGCTGTGACCTGATCAGCCGCAGATTGATTCTTTTTGAGATAATCAGCCGCCTCATACTTGAGGTTGAATACCTGCTCCAGCGGACGAAGTGCGTCTTCTGGGTTTCTGTGACACTCGAGACAAGATCCCATACTGAGACTCTTAGCATGATAAACCACTTCCATTTCATCTACCTGACCGTGACACTCAACACAGGAAATACCGCGTCCGAGGTGAGCTGAATGGTTAAAGTAGACATAATCTGGCGCTTTGTGGATACGAACCCACTTAATAGGCTTGCCTGTTTTAAGGGCATCGAAGAGTGGTGCTAAGCGTGGACTGTCAGATTGAATGCCACCTTTAACGTGGCAGTTAGCACAGGTGTTCGCGGTGGGAACATTCGCATGACCACTTTTCTCTACAAAACTATGACAATGCCGGCAATCAAGCCCGAGCTGTGTGACATGTATTTCGTGATTAAATGGGATCGGCTGATCCGGCATATAGCCAACCCTCTGAGCCTTAGGAGTTGCGTAATAAGTGAATGCTGTAACAACCCCTATCCCGACCGCACCAATGCAGATTGCGATTTTAAGGGGTATTAAATTTGTCCAGCGAGGAAAGTAATTAGCCATGAATTTTGGTTGCTTAGATGCGTTACCCATAACCGCTTGTGAAAAATTTCACAAGCTAATTATAGAGTTATTTCTCAAGGAGTTTTAAGTATCTAAATATAAGCCCCTCTGGCAATGCGAAAGTGCCTAGCATTTCATTTTCTTCAAACAACTAGCAAAATAATTTATACAGCTATTAATTTGAGTATGTGAAAGGAAAATAACCCAAGATTCATCACTATAAACGACAGTGATTACGGGCATAATACCATTTGAACAGTGATAGTGGTTTGATAGAAAAACAACATAGTGAGAGTAGCAAGACAGGAGGAAGCCGCATAGCGGTCTATGCAACTGACGACTAACGCCGCTAATCTTGCTCTATTGTTTTGCTCTTTCCCCAATCAGCTTTACTGCTCTTTCAAATCATTCCATCAAACGATCAATCCAGTATCACTGTGAGGATGGTATAAGAGGGCGTGATTTTCAGCGTGACCGACCCGGTTAGGAGGTTGCGCCAGATGTCATTTAAACTGGTGGACGACAGCGAACGAATGCCCTACTTCTGTTTTTTCTTTTTCCTCAGGTGATGTGTCTGGGGGACTTCCACCACTTCATACATGGCTTTGAGACGTGTCAGCTCCTTTTTAAGGATTATTATCTGGCCAGCGTACTCGGCGTTATCATACTGGCTTTTCATTTCCGCGGGGTCACTCTTCAAATCGTAGAATTCCCATTCTTCGCCATTGGGCACATCGATGCCGTAGAAACGTATCAACTTAAATCGTTTGCCGGCGACTCCTTCGTGACGGCGCACGCTGTGAACCGCAGGGTATTCGTAGTAATGATAATAAAGGTTCTCACGCCAATCTGCGGGTGTTTTGCCTTTAAAAAGAGGTAGCAAGCTTTCACCCTGCATCTCTGCTGGTGCCTTAACCCCGGCGATATCAAGGAAAGTTTCCGCATAATCAATATTTTGCACCATGTCGCTGTTACGCGTCCCAGGCTTAATCACACCAGGCCATTTGGCGAGAAACGGAGCGCGGAATGACTCTTCATACATAAAGCGTTTATCAAACCAACCATGCTCACCAAGATAAAACCCCTGATCCGCAGAATACATCACCACCGTGTTCTTATCTAGACCGGTCGCCTTTAGATGATCAAGTAGCTTACCAATATTTTCGTCAACCCCCGCGATGCAAGCCAGGTAGTCACGCATGTACATCTGATACTTCCAACGCACCAGATCCTTGCCCGTCAGCGGGTTCTTTTCAAGATACTCTTTGCGTGGCGATTGCCCCGACTTCAGGTCGTGTCGCATCCCCATCGTCCGCGCAATGCTCATGTCCTGTTTGTTAGCTGCAGTACCGCGTCCTTTGTAATCGTCAAAGAGCGAGTCGGGCTCAGGGAAGGTCATGGTGCTGAACTTCTTCTTCCAGCGAGTCGTAGGCTGCCAATGCCTATGAGGTGCCTTATAGTGAACCATCAGCATAAACGGTTTATCCTTACTGCGATCTTTTTCGAGCCAGTTGAGTGCGCGCCTGGTGATCACATCCGTCGAGTGTTCATCCTTGTAGACGATTGATCCCTTTTCAGTAATAAAACGAGGATCCCAATACTTCCCCTGGCCCGGAAGAACCTCCCAGTAGTCAAACCCTTGCATCTTTCCACTGAGATGAATTTTCCCGATCATCGCCGTTTGATAGCCATTCTTTTGCAGGATTTTTTGAAATTGCTGCTGGTCGTGATCAAAAGGAACGCGGTTGTCTATTTTGCCATTCAAGTGGCTGTGCTTACCCGTCAATAAGGTGGCACGACTAGGTGCGCATATGGAATTACCCACATAGCACTTGTCAAAAACCATTCCGCCATCCGCTATCCGATCGATATTAGGAGTGAGGTCGAGGCTCTCGAAACGCCCCCCATAAGCACCAATGGCTTGATAAGCATGGTCATCCGAAAAAAGCCAAAGAATGTTCGGCTTCTCGCCAGCCGAAAGGCTAGGACAGCAGCCTATGACCACTGCCGATGCGACGATCCGCTTGAGGAATTGAAATCGGTTATTTACGAACATGCTTCCATTAATCCCTAATTCCAAAGATATGTCAATATTAGGTAAATTCAACGTCCTAAAGAACAATTTCTTACAGCCTCTCGGGAGCGGAGAACGAAACGAATGCCGACAATAGACGGGGAAAATCTAACTAAAAATAAGGGTCGTCACCTAAGAATATTTCGCCGCAGCGACGGAGGCTTTCCTCAACCGGAACGATTTCTATCCCTTTGTTTCTGGAGAGCTTAAGGCCCACAATCCCAAGGTGTTCGCCCTAATGAAAAAGATTTAGGCCAAGGATTCCTGAACGGAATTAAGTTTCTGGCGATTCTCCTTGCGGAGTTGACTCCTTCATTTCGTGATCTTTTTGACTTTAGGAGCAACCTTGAGAGGCCCCTTGACCGCTGGAAAGCGGGACGCCCAATTCATCGAGACCTTAAACTGGCCGTTAGCGCTGGTATCGAACCTTGGCTCGGGGTTCTGCGGAACTCCAGGGGTGTATGTCTTGACCTTGATCTCGCCTGCGTCCTCATCGATTTCCACCAGTCTGAAAAAACCGTCACCTCCGTTAGGACGAACTTTATTATAGTCAGTGACCATTTGCAGCACCTTGAGACCCGCTTTATTGGTCTTCACACTGTGAGTGTCCTGGCTAGTGTGACCGCTCAAGACCATGAATATTTGAGAATTATTTTTCACCAGTTTGTCGAAAATCTGGATCTGGCTATTACGACCCGGACCTTTTGTATAGGGTCTATTGGGAGGACCATGTTTCGAGCCCTCAAACACATGGGTCGTAACAACAGTAGGCATACCTGGATGGGCGTCGATGATTCCTTGAGCCCAAGCAATTGCATCAAAAGTAGGCACATCCGCAGGATCTGGCGATGATCCAGGTACATGTCCCGGAGCGTCGTATTCCAGGTTGAGCATCAGGTATTCCCTCGCAGCAGCAGCGCTCGATGACTTAATGATATGATAGGTGTTCAGATCGTTAGAGCTTACTCCTTTGTATTCTGGCTGGCGGGCATAGCGGTGCGCCGCAGGAGTCCCGCTGGTTCCAAAATACTTTCGGTAGTTATGAGCCCAAGCACCTGCTGGGTCGATTCCCGCTTGGGATTTATCCTCTTCGTGGTTCCCGTAGTTCACATTCCAAGGAATCCCTTTGCCTCCGTCTGCGTTAATGGCGCTGTCTAGCTTCACCATAGCCCTCTCAGCAAGATCCCACTGGGTAATGCTGTTACCGTGCTCGATAATATCTCCTACCTGGGTGACGAAGCGGATCTTATTTGCTTTGGCATTAGCGGCAATCCAACTGGTCTGAGCAGTGAAAGATGGGTAGAATTCTATTTTTTTCGCAGGAACCTGCTGGTCACCGATCACCGCGATGGTGAAGGGGGATGCTGAAATGTGAGCAAGAGAAGTAGCGCAGACAAAAGCCATGCAGCAGATAGGCGGGCGGAAGAGAGAGGTAATGGAGTGAATCATAGAATTATGAGATTATAAGATGTTAAATGAAATGTATGTGCTGTGCGAACCATGAAAGCGAGATCATTGTATTCCTAGCATTCAAAGTTAATAGCCTGCTGGGGAAAAGCACAAGCTATTCCTAGCTAAAGACGATCCCTAAAAGTATGAAAACAAGGAGGACAAGCACCAAAATGCCCGTCAACCGCCAGAATTTCATCTGCTCGATCATTGCTTTCTCTAAATCAGTGGGACTTCGGCTTATTTGCATCCTCCCAATAGAGCTTGAATATTTAGACAACCTCAACGCCAACATGAAAACCACAATCGTCATCACCAACGTTGGCAAAAGAAACAGAACTCCTAATCCAAATCCTCCCCCACTTAGTGCACTCATAAAAAACGTTACGATGAGCATATAAAGTAGTATGACTGCAAAGCTGATAAAACCTAATACACTGATAAATTTCAACCAACCTTTTATCGAGTAAAGATAGCTTTGTGCTGAACTGTTCGCTTCAAGCCCCTCAGGGGATTGATCTTGCTGAAATATGCCAGATTTTTCATTGGTTGGACTGCCTGGCTGATATGGATTTTTCATTATTTTGATTTGTTAAAATTAGAATCTAAAATAACATCTACGTAGCACTAAGCAAAAGCACTATCATTAAAACCACTATCATAATATAGACAACTCCCAGCAATTTCCAGAACTTCGACTGGACTTCCATCGCTCTCTCGAAATCATGATTCGTCCCACCTGCTTTAAGACGTCCGATCGCTTGCCCATACTGGACAAGACGAACGGCTAGTATCACATTAATCACAAACATTATCAGAGGAATAATAAGCTCCACCAAAAATCCTCCAACAAACTGAGAGCTAGCAAACAGCAGCGATAAAACAGTAATAGCCCCCATGATCAATATCACGACACCCACTAACGACACCCAAAACTTAGTTCCCATCAGTGCACCGAGTGCTAGTGGTGTGACGGGTATGCTTAATGAAGAATCTACATATGCTTGTTGATGCACTTGTCCAACCTCATACGGGTTCACTTGTTGTTCCATCATCTATTTCTATCCATGAGATAATGACTTGTCAATATTATGCTAAATCTAACAGATTCCCTATTGAACCCAAAAAAGTAATGGCGTAGATGGAAGAAACCTGATTAAAACTAATTCCATGAAAGGTCTTATTCTAAAAGTCGATTGTCCAGATCAGCCCGGTATCGTCGCTAAAATCGCATCTTATGTGGCAGACTACACGGGTAATCTCGTTGAGTTCTCCCAGTTCACAGACTCTGCAAATGACAAGTTTTTTGCCCGCGTAGAAATTGACACCACTATGCTCTCAGTAGAGATAGAGGACTTTACCGATGGCTTTAAGACGCTCGGTAAATCTCTCCACGCGACCTGGCACTTCCGCCAACAGCCCTACAAAATGCGCACCGCTGTGCTGGTAACAAAGACCGATCATTGCCTCAACGAAATCCTCTGGCGCACTAATCTAGGCGAGATGCCCATCGAAATCACCTCGATCATCGGTAACCGTGATATCTGCAAGCCCATCGCAGAAAAGGCTGGCATCCCCTTTCACCATATCGAAATGGATGGCGACAACAAGGAAGCGGGATTCAAAAAAATCCGTGACCTCCTCGTCGAAGAAAAAGTAGAACTCACCGTACTCGCCCGATTCATGCAAATTCTCCCTGATTGGTTTTGTAAGGAATTCAGTGGTAACATCATCAATATCCATCACTCATTTCTACCTGCATTCATCGGTGCTAACCCCTACCGCCAAGCCTATGAGCGCGGGGTGAAATTCATCGGTGCTACCTGCCATTATGTCACTGCGGATCTTGATGCGGGGCCGATCATTGAACAAGAAGTCAAGCGCGTGCAGCACTTCCACACCGCGCAAGACCTGATGCGTCTCGGAAGGGACTCAGAGCGGGATGCGATCGCTAGAGGTATCCGTTACCACGTCAATGACCGCACCATCATTCACAAGAACCGTGCGATTGTTTTCCCAGACTAAGCAAAACGAATCTACAAGCATCAGCCACGATAAGTTATTCCGAGTAATAACTTTCAGCAGATTGCTTAAGAGATGGATTCTCTGAGATCTTCTCAAATGCCTTCTGAGCGGCCTTTCCATGCACCGTCTCAGCATGGTATTTCGCAAATTTTTCTAGAGCTGTTAAGCCACCCTTACTTATTTTTTTCATTTGATTGATACGATGAATAATGCTGTGGAACTCGCGGCTGATCGCTAACTGCGCTTTGTTCGCGTCATCCTTAAAGAAGGACCCATAACTCTTAAATACTTCGTCATAAGCAGGAATCCCTTTATACGATTTAGAGTATTCTTGAAAATTTGCATAAATCCCGTAAACATCTCCAACAGATTTCTGCTTTTCAAGAACGGCAATGTGCCCACTCACTTGCGCATTTACTTTATTCACTAACATTTTCGCAAAATGATCCTCTAGGTTCTTGCTCTTTTTAAGCGCAGCGTATGCCTGAGACCATTTCTTTGCTTCGACTAACTCAGCCGCTCTAGCTATCTCAGTAGGCAGATCAAGAAATACTGGGGCATTTTTTATCTGAGCGCTTTCATCCGTTTCAACTGATCCACCATTTTTGCGAACCCAGTCTAAATACAAGGCTGCTGACTTCGGACCAGGGATCCACCAAGAGGAGCCGCTCGATTTTACAGTCACTTTCACCTTATCGTGATAGGCACGCTTACCATTCATTGAAAGTTTCGCAGAAACATACCCGCCAACGCTCGATGTCTTAACATCGATAAGCTGATAAGCTTTTCCTGAAGGCACATTAGCGGGAACTCTTAAATTCATCACCTCTTCTAGCCAGATAGCTGTAAGCGTCGTGGTGCCCCGTCCACCGTGGCCACCCTTTTTTACAATATCAATGACTGATGTACATGGCTGTTTTGCATTAAATGCCGCCTCACACCATTCAAAGTGAGACTTACGGCGGTCGATATTTTGAAACATATCAGCATAAGTGGCATTGAAATACATGGGCACTCCCGAAACACGCTTTGGAAAATCCATCCTCCATATCGCTGAGTGATCAAGAATTATTGCAATCGCTCTTTCTTGATTTGCATCAGCCCAGTCCGCCGCTGCGCGACCACCCTTACTGATACCTTGAACAATGGCACCGGCAAACTCAATTTCAGGTCTGCTTGCAGCTTTAGCAGCTGCCACAAGCAAGGCCTTACTAAAACCCCGACCATCATCGAGGTTCCTCATCATTGCGACCTGACTCTTATGAGCAAAGTCCTTCAACGGTCCGCCAACATTTTGCATGACACCACGGATCGGAGGCTGATCTTCTCCCGGATACTGAGGAATGTAGACAGTATTTGACATGTCCTTACCATTGAGCTTGTAGCTCACATTCACTTGCTTAAAATCTTGAGCGGAAAGACTTCCTAGCATCATCAGCAAACCAATAAGGGCTTGGAAAATACTGCCAATATTACTATTTTTTTTAAACGTCATCGGATGATTTTTCATGCTTTATGTTGGTTGCTTGGTTTTATGTAAGGATCACTATAAAGAGATAAATAGCTAAGTTACGAAGTGACCTAATTTAATAGAAAAGAAGTATCAACACAATCATATTCTCCCAGACAAAAAGCAAGCCGTGCATAAATGAACGGCACAGACCAAATAGCATGAAATTCAGGTATTATCTCAAGAAAACCTCTTAAACCTCTTATATTGCAGGCCTGATAATTATGATAACAGTCTAGAGATCCTCCCATAGAGTAATTCTAGTCTAGGCACGGAAACATTTTTTTCTTTAGCTCGCTTGAGTGGTTCGCCCCAGATCGCCTCCACTTCTACTGGGTGCCCTGCTACATAGTCGATCATGCTGGATGGCTTGTAGGCACCCATTGATCGCGTAATACTTATCTGATGGTCGATGAATTTAGGATCGATGTTGTGACCAATGGCTGCTGAACAGAGTAGTACCTCGTTCATCAGAGCGCGGAGTTCACTTTCTAAATCTAACTCACCTAACAGCTGCGCGGTATCGACTCCCCCTTCCGCGATGGCTAAGCCATTAAAAGGAATATTCCAGACTAATTTCATCCATTGCGCTTTCTTTAGTGAGTCCACCCACTCACACGGAATACCAGACTGAATGAAGACCTCTGTCAAATCATCAGGGCATTTTGCACCCGAGTATGAACCCATCCGGATGAGACCAGAAGCTGTATGCTGAACGTGCCCGGGAGAAACCCGATTGATACAGACGAAACAGAGTCCACCAAGGATTCTATGCGCACCGAATAACTCTGCATAATACTCACAATTACCCAGTCCATTTTGCAGGACGAGTAGCTGGGTATTCTCGCCTATCAATGGGGAGATTATTTCTTTGGCATCTTCATTTGCTGTCGTCTTCCATGCTACGATCACGAGGTCCACTTCTCCTATATCAGAGGTAAGTTTTTCACATCTAACAGTTTCTAAAAAAATATCCCCGGCCACGCTTTCTACCCTCAGCCCATGCTCACGCACGTGCTCGAAATCATTTCTAAGGAGAAAGCTGACGTCCTGACCTGCAGCAGCCAGACGAGCTCCGTAGTAGATACCGATAGCACCGGAACCCACCACCGCGATTTTTCCTAACTTAGCCATCGAAAAAACTAGAGCTTCCAATCACCTTTATCAAGCTCACAGACACAGGCTGCGAGAAGCTGGATACAGTGTTCGATGTCTTTGGTATGCGCCATTTCGATCGATTGATGAATGTAGCGTGTGGGGATAGAGATCGCACCTGCGATGGAACCACCTGGGACCATGCGCTGGAGGCCTGCGGTGTCTGTGCCGCCTGCTGGAAGCACTTCTGGTTGCCACTTGATCTTCTTCGCATCAGCGGTCTTTTTCATGAATTTCACCATGCGGTAATCGCATATCGTTGAGCTGTCCATGATCTTGATCGCCGCTCCCTCGCCGAGCTGGGTGATCATATCCTGCGGTGCCACTCCTGGAGTATCGCACGCTAGCGTGGTGTCCAGCCCGAAGCCGAAGTCTGGTTGCACTTCCATAGCCGAAACATTGGCTCCGCGGAGACCCACCTCTTCCTGTACGGTGAATGTAGCGTAGAAATCATAGGCTGGCTTTTTACGGCTCTTCTTGAGCGCCTTGAGCGTCTCGATGAGGATGAAAACTGACACCCGGTTATCGAGTGACTTCACATTGACGCAGTCACCTAGCTCGACGAGTTCCCGCTCACGGGTGATTGGGCTACCGACTTCGATAATTTTATCGAGTTGCTTTTTAGTGAGTCCAGTATCGATGTAATAATCTGAAAGCTCCATCTTCTTACCACGCTCTTCTGGCTTCATGATATGGACTGGCTTACAGCCCATGACTCCAAGGATGTCTTTGGTGCCGTGAATGATCACCCGCTGAGCGGTGAGGGTCTTGGGATCAAATCCCCCGAGTGGATTGAACCTTACGAAGCCTTTGTCATCGATATGAGAAACGATAAATCCAATCTCATCCATGTGTGCAGCAGCCATTGATTTCTTCTTATCGCTCTTGCCTTTTTTGAGGGCTATCACATTCCCCATATTATCGACCCGCACTTCATCAGCGAGTCCCTTAAGCTCCTTGAGAACGAGCTCTCTGATTTCAATTTCAAATCCCGGTGCTCCTGGAGCCTTGCATATTCTGCTGAGTAAATTCACATCGATTGACATAAGAATCACGCTAACCGAACCACTTCAAATCACAAATGAAAAATCAATCTAATTCGTCAACTATCACGTTCGAGAAATGAGGCTACCAGCGTTGACAAAAAACCGTAATTACGTAAAGTAACAGAAGTTCTATGTAAGCACTTCACATCTCACTTTTACCCATTCACCACTCACCATGTTACTCCATTTCTACAAAATGAACGGTGCTGGCAACGATTTCGTTGTCATCGATAACCGCGATCTCTCAGTCAGGCTAGACTCAGACACGATAGAGGCCATATGTGACCGTCATCGCGGGATAGGTGCGGATGGCGTGCTCGCTGTTGAGCCAGCTCAACATGGAGCAGATTATAAATTTCGCTATTACAATGCGGACGGTGGCGAGGCCGAAATGTGCGGTAATGGTGCGCGTTGTTTTGGTAGATTCACCGCTCACCTCGGTGAGGAAACGCAGGACACGGTCAGCTTCGAGACGATTGCAGGGACGCTCACCGCCGAAATGATCGGCGAAGATGTTCGTATCGCGATGTCTGATCCATTTGATCTTGATCTAAATGCTGATTGTGAAATCGAGTCTCTAGGAACCGCTGTCCATGTTCTCAATACCGGAGTTCCTCACGCCGTTACCTTTGTCGATGATCTAGAAAATCTCGATGTGCTCAAAAATGGTGCCGCTATCCGATACCACGACAGATTTTCTCCGAACGGAACCAACGCAAATTTCGCCAAGGTCCTCGCCCCAGACCATATCGCTATGCGCACCTACGAGCGCGGAGTGGAGGGTGAAACACTAGCCTGTGGCACGGGAATGTGCGCCGCAGCGTTGATCCATAACCTCCTGACCGATGCACCGTCTCCTATCAAAGTGGATGTTGCTGGCGGAGACACGCTCGAGATCGGCTTCGAGAGAACGGGCGAGAATACGTTTACCAATGTGACGCTCAGCGGCCCTGCCGATTTTGTGTTTGAAGGAGATATTCAAATTTAGCACCAGTCGGAACAAGGTCATGCCCTGCTAGGCTCAACTTCGGAGTGCCTGGGGCTCTCTCAGCTTTAAGATTCTATAGACTTCCTTAAGTCCCAGTAGCGCCCATACCCCGCTTCTGATCGAGCTTTGTGCGGTGATTCCGTATGCTCATGAATTTACTAAATAGGATTTACAAAGTCTCCCCTTTCTGGCATTCCCTCCGCTTATGTCAGAGCTACCTAAAGCATACGAGCCACAGGCTGTTGAGAAACAGTGGTACGAAAAATGGATGACCAATGGCTGTTTCCATGCAGATGAGCATTCTTCTAAAGAGGGATACTCCATCGTAATACCGCCGCCAAATGTGACCGGGATTCTTCATATTGGTCATGTTCTGAATAACTCGATCCAGGATATTCTGGCTCGCCGTGCGCGCCAGCAAGGGAAAGAAGTGCTGTGGCTACCGGGAACGGATCATGCAGGAATCGCTACACAGACGAAGGTGGAACAGAAGGTGCGCCTTGAGGGCACATCGCGCAGAGAGCTGGGGAGAGAGGAATTTCTTAAGTGTGTGTGGGACTGGAAAGATGACCACGGCGGGATTATTATCGAACAGCTAAAACGCCTCGGATGCTCATGTGACTGGGATCGCGAGCGCTTCACGATGGATGAGGGCTACTCTAAGTGGGTGGCTAAAGTGTTTGTTGATTTATTTAATGAGGGGATGATCTACCGAGGCAAGCGGATGGTAAACTGGTGCCCAGTGTCCCTAACCGCACTGTCTGATGAGGAGGTCATCGCTAAGCCGAATGTATCCAAACTTTACTTCATGAAGTATGAGTTTGTGGATACTCCAGGAGAGTTTCTAGAAATTTCTACCACCCGCCCTGAGACGCTGATGGGCGACATCGCAGTGGCTGTGAACCCTAAGGACGAACGCTTCGCAAAACATGTTGGCCGTAAAGTTCGCAGACCATTTCCTGAGGCTGAAATTCCAGTGATCGCAGATGATCATGTGGATATAGAGTTCGGAACAGGAGCCCTGAAAATCACTCCGGCGCATGATAAGGCGGACTTTGAAATAGGCCAACGGCATGATTTAGAGATCATTGATGTGCTGCATCCGGATGGAACAATTAATTGCCCAGCAGTACCTGAGTTAGATGGGCTAGATAGATTTGTGGCAAGACGTAAGGCGGCGGAAATGCTTGAGGAGAAAGGCCTTCTGATCAAGGTGGAACAACACGAGAATAGCGTGGGCTACTCTGAGCGCGCAGATGTGCCGGTCGAGCCACGCATTTCCATGCAGTGGTTTCTAAAGTATCCATGCACGGAGGAAACTACTGAGGCTGTTCAGAATGGAGAGATAAAATACCGTCCAGAACGCTGGGTAAAGACGCATGCGAACTGGATGGGAAATATCCAGGACTGGTGTATCAGCCGTCAGCTATGGTGGGGACATCAGATTCCAGTTTGGTATAAAAAGGAAAAAGTCTTTGATCTGAAAGAAGCAGAGTCTCTCGATGCGAGTGATCTATCCGCAGGCGATATTCATGTTGGCACAGAGCCTCCGTCAGATGCGGAAAACTGGGAGCGTGATGAGGATGTGATGGATACATGGTTCAGCTCATGGCTGTGGCCATTCGCGACAATGGATGACGCAACGAAAGCTAAATTTTACCCGACGACAGATCTGGTCACCGGCCCAGACATCATCTTCTTCTGGGTGGCTAGAATGATCATGGCTGGCTTGAAATTTGAGAACCAGATTCCATTCAAGAATGTGTTCTTCACTTCGATTGTTAGAGATGAAAAAGGCCGTAAGATGTCTAAGTCTCTGGGCAACTCCCCTGACCCGATTGATCTGATGGATAAATTCGGAGCGGATGGATTACGTTTTGGGCTAATGCGTATCGCTCCCACGGGAACCGATATTAAGTTTAACGAAGACACTATTTCTGAGGGCAGGAACTTCGCGAATAAACTCTATAATGCCTGTCGCTTTAGACAAATAAATGGCGCGGAGAGGATCAAACTAGAATCATTTGAAAAGCTAGATCCTCACCATATCGATATTTTAGCGAAGCTAGATAAGCTCGCGTTGAATCTTGATAAGGCATACGCAAGTTATCGCTTCAATGATGTTACCGGCCACCTCTACGAGTTCTTCTGGACCGAGTATTGTGATAAGTTTTTGGAAGCGATTAAGTTTGATTTCAAATCCGGTGATGAAGCGGCTAAGGCCCGCACACTGGCGGTGATTGATACCGTGCTGGCGAGGTACCTAGCGCACCTGCACCCACTGATGCCACATATTACTGAGGAACTCTCAGCAAAGATGGGATACATCTCTGAGGGTGAATTTCTGATGAGCAATCTGATAGACACCACTCCACTTTTAACCAGCATGTCAGATACCGATGTGCAGACGTTTTCTGATCGAGCAGCGGCCGTGTACTCCACTGCGAGTAATCTGAGAAACCTCAAGTCTGAGTATCATCTCGGTGCGAGTAAGGATGTAAAATTCATCGTCAAACCAATCAGTGATTCAGACTGGATAGCGGGTCAATGTGATACGCTGATCACACTGGTAGGAGCCAAGGAAATGGAACTAGATACTGAATATAATGCTCCCAAAGGAACTCCGGCTGCAGTCACAGCTCTCGGGGAAATCTATATGCCACTGGATGGACTCATCGATATGGATGCCGAGAAGGCGCGTCTTGATAAGGAAGTGGAGAAAGTTTCTCTAGAGGTAATGCGAGCGGGTAAAAAGCTAGGGAATGAGAAGTTTGTTGCTAATGCTAAGCCTGAAGTCGTGCAGAAAGAGAAAGATAGACTCTTAGAATGGGAGAATCAACTTACCCAGCTGAAAGAAATGCGCGCGGCACTAAGCTAATATCACCCAGAAGCAATTCGCCTAAAGTACTTTAATGCTTGCCGATGCATAGTACTGACCACTAGCATTTCGCAGCACCCCACTCAAACCTGATCAAGGATCAAACTAAAAAAAGCAACCCTATGTCCATGAAGCCGATTCAAGATGTTGAAAATATGCAACCAGAAGCCATCGAGCTATTCGAGGCAGCGGGGTACATGGACGCGCAGACTATTTTCGACCATACAATCTCAGATATCACCACTGAGCTGATTAAGGCGAACAACGTGCTGGAGATCATTGATACTGAGCCGAACCGCGCGATGGTTGTGCAATGGCTCCAACCATTAGAGGTCCAGTTTGGGGGATTCATCGATGAAGATGCCTCTGAGATTGACCCTAGCATGCTCATTGATTCTAAAGATATCATAAACACCCCTCTTGCTGTTCTTGTGTCTGAAAAATTCATTGATAAGCACCATATTGACCTTTTAGATCTTCCTGCTGGAAATTTTCGCTTTATAGATAAAGAGCAAGCAACCGCATTCCTAAGCGAAACTGAGGCTGCATCTCTGAGTTATAAGGTGATATCCGATCAAACTCTTAGCGATCCTATTGATCACTCTGAGAATGATAAAACGGAGCTAATTGATCACTCTGCATTTAAAGGTAAAGACTCACAAGTTCTCGATAAAAGTCGCATTTTAAAAATAGAATCATTTCAAAGTGAAGGTAGTCACGTGAATCCCATAGCCAAGAATCAAGATATCCATTTTACCAGGAGCACACAAAAAGAAACCAACGAAGGAGTGGATCCTCGATCTAAGTTTTACATCAAAGGTGTTCTCCATAAAGATGTACCTCAATTTAAATCTGGTTGTCACTGGTTTATTTTTATAAATATATTGATCTTCCTGTCATTCGCGATCACTTCACTGGTGCTGGTTGATAAAGATTACTATAGCTGGGTGGTCTGGGCTCCCTTATTAGGCCTATTAGGTATTATGATATACTTTGGTACCGCACAGCGGTCATCGTGCCCTGTCTGTAATCAGAAACAGTTCGTATCTAAAAAATGCATTAAGCACAAAAACGCTCACCATTGGCCGGTCTTTGGCTACATGCTTCCCACAGCAATCCATGCCCTCCTATTTAAGTGGTTTAAGTGCATCTTCTGCGGCACCTCTGTTAGGCTTAAGAAGTAGTTCCCAAAAGAAGCGCTTTAGTTACGGTTTTACATTGCCTTATCAATTTAGGTGGATGATAGTAATCAGCAATGATAGATGTTTTTGACAAGCAAACTCTAGAATTAACACTCAGAGCTTCCAACGAGGGGATCTGGGATTGGGATATTGCTACTGGCGAAATTTTCTACTCTGATCGAATCAAAGAATTCTTAGGTTACGAGACTACCACTCCCCCAAACATGATGACGCACCCTGAGCGGATCGTGCATGATGAGAGTATTGACTACTTCCGAGATATCCTCTCTCTGACCTTGCTAGATTCAAGTGCTGAGTATTTAGGTATCGACTGTAAAATCTGCCGACTAGATGGAGAATCTCGCTGGGTCAGAATCAGGGGGATTGTTATCAGAAATACTGATGAAGCGGTCAGAGTGGCTGGCTCAATGATCGACATTTCAACAAGAAAATTTGCCGAAGAAATGGTAGCCGAAGAGCGTAACATGCTGCGCCTTATCATCGATAACATCCCACTTCAAGTCTACTTCAAAGACACTAACTCTTGCTATAAACTAGTGAATCAACGGCAAGTCGACTGGCTAGGAAAGAGCCAGATCAGCGAGGTCATTGACAAATCGGGGGAGTCCTTTTTCTCTCCAGAAAGTTGGTATGCAAGCAGAAAAGAGGAATTACAAATCATGCAGACAGGGACGCCTGTGATCGATGTTATCCAGAGAGAACAATGGCCACATAAGCCAGATACCTACGTACAAAAAGTGAAGCACCCATGGTATGACAGCTCTGGTAAACTCCTCGGCACCTATGGCATATCCTGTGATGTCACTAGTCTAATCCAAGCTAAGAAAAAGCTAGAAAAATTAGCCCTTAATCTACAACAACAACATAAGAATTATCAAGAAGAACTAATGCTGGCAACAGAGATCCAGCGCGCCATTTTACCAGAAAATTCACCTGAATGGGAAAACACCATCACAGAATGGAGCGATCGAGTCCGCATCAAAACTCTTTATTCACCTGCCTCTGAGCTCGCAGGCGACTTTTATGACGTCATCAGCATTTCTAAACATAAGATAGGCTTTCTTATTATCGATGTCATGGGCCACGGAGTCCGCTCTGCGATCATCGTATCACTCATCAGGGGGCTAATGGAACAAGCCGAGCAGCTAGCCCCTAAACCAGCACTCTATCTAGAAAAGATCAATGCCGGGCTCACCAATATCCTACAAAAAGCCTCGATCACTCTGTTTGCATCCGCCTGTTACACCTTAGTCGATTTCAAGTCTAACAAAATGACTATCTCATGCGCTGGACATGACTTTCCAATCATCGAATTTAAGCAGAATCAAACCACTGGCGACAAAGATACCAGTAGTAAAGGAGCTGCATTAGGAATTCTTGCTGGCACACAATACTCCGAAACTGTCTACCCACTTAATGACATCAGAAGTGCCCTGCTTTTCACAGATGGTATTTATGAAGCATCTAACAGTAATGATGAGGAATGGGGAATAGAAAACCTTCAGCAAGAATTTAACAACGCTCATACCAATCACATGTCCTCCACTGTTCAACATCTATACGGAAGCGCTACAAAATGGATGGGCCATACTCAATTCCAAGATGATGTCTGCCTTCTCAACCTAGAAATAGTCTAACAGTCTCCCCTATGCACACACCCGATAAAACTAGCTTAGAACTCGCTCTAAAAGCCTCCAATGAAGGCATATGGAAATGGGATCTATTGGAGGATAAAATTCACTACTCCGAGCTATTACTAAAATTCATGGGTGACAAAACTCAGGAGTCTGCACCTCATTTATTTAAGGATATAAAGAAAATTTATCACCCAGATGACCAAGCCACACTCGAGCGAAAGCTGGATGTATTTATGCTAACCAGCGGCGAAGAAACCTTTGGCGCAGAATGCCGCTATCTACATCCGGATGGCTCACTGCGGTGGTTCAGAATACGTGGCGCTTGTCATAGAGACGAATCTGGTTCTCCCACCCTCATCGCCGGATCAGTCATCGACATCACCAACCGAAAAACCGCAGAGTTAGCACTCGCTGAGGAAAAGCACCTACTCTATCTTCTAACAGAATCTATGCCTGTGAATATCTATTTCAAGGATGAGGATTCTAAATTTGTCATGGCAAACACGGCTACCGCAAAAAAAATGGGTCTAAAAAGTGCCGCAGACATCATTGGTAAGAGCGACCACATCTTCTTCGATGCCAGACATGCTGATAAGTCGCGTAAAGACGAAGTCATGATCATGTACACCAGAGAAAAACTCGAAGGCTCACTTGAAAAGGAGATTTGGGATGGCGATGCAGAAACCTGGTGCATCACTAGTAAGCACCCTTGGCTAGATCATAATGGTCAGATCAAAGGGACATTCGGAGTGACCAATGATGTTTCAGAAATCGTAAAAACTCAGACGCGATTAGTTGAAGTGGCTCAGACTTATAAGGACAGGAATGATCTCTATAAGGAAGAGCTAAAGCTAGCATCTGAAGTCCAACAGGCGATCCTAGCAAAGAAGATACCATCTCTGCCAACTGACCTTAGCAATAAAATCAACAGTAAATATATCGCTGATTTTGCCGTTACCCACATCCCAATGCATGGACTAGCAGGCGACTTCTATGAAGCCATACCCATTTCTGAAACTAAGATGGGTATTCTAATATGCGATGTCATGGGCCACGGAGTACGCGCCTCACTCATCGTGGCAATGATCCGCGGGCTTATCTCTAAAGAGCAAGGTTCCGCCTCATCACCAGATGAATTTCTTGCTAGCCTCAACCACGGGCTTTGCCATATCTTAATCAAGGCGGGTATCACCATGTTCTCTTCCGCTATTTACTGCGTCATCGATGTTGATTCAGGATCGCTTACCCTAGCCAGTGCGGGACATCCGATGCCTATTCTCAAAAATGGTTCTAATTACAAACTGCTAGATTCTGGATCAAGTAAGACTGGGACTGCACTTGGTCTCGTTTCCGTGAGCGACTACGAGCCCACGACTATCCCGCTCTCGGACCTAGATGAAATCATCTTCTATACCGATGGTATTTACGAAGTCATCAACGCGAAGAATGAAGAACTAGGCCTGAGTAAACTCATCGAACTATTGAATACTGATCTTCATGAGAAAGAATCTACCATCGATAACCTTAGCCGTATCGCCAAGGAGCACTCACATGACCAACAGTTTAATGATGACGTTTGCCTACTCGGGGTGTGCATCAAGCAATAATAATACTCACGATGGATTTCACCGAAATAGACCGTGATGACTTCCGAGATTTACTCGGCGAAATTGGCAGAACCTGCATGCCATTCGGAAAGTTTGGACCAACCTTTCACCCACCCAAAGGCGTGCCAATAATGGATCTTTCACCAGAATATCTCACGTGGTTCAAAGAGCGTGGATTTCCTAAAGGACAACTCGGTGAGCTAATGGCACAAGTCTGCGAGATTAAGGATGTAGGAATGGATCAGATCTTCGACCCACTCAGAGAAGCTAATGGAGGGAGAGTGAGTATTCGTAAACGCCGACCCAAATCAGATTTTTAGCTAACCTTTGAGTTATTTCACACGGTGGAATGGAGCCGGTACTCTGACCACATCCATCCCAGCACTCTGAGCCGCCATGATTCCAGCTGGTGCGTCTTCCAGCACAAGACACTTCTTAGGATCAACTTCTAGTCTGTTCGCAGCTTCGATAAAAATATCTGGTGCAGGCTTGCCACACTTCACATCATTTGCAGTCACTACTTCGTCAAACAAATCACTAATCCCCACTGCCTGGAGCGTCTTCTCAGCCACCACTCTACTGCCACCGGTTGCGATAGCCATCGGCACTTTGCCACGCATGGATCTAGCATAATTAACCACATCTTCATTGATTTCCACTTGATCTAACAGATTCATAAATGCGTCTCTCTTCGCGAGCGCCACATCAGCAGGGTCTAGATGCAACCCAAACTCACCATTCAGCTCCACCACGATATCCGTAGTCGGTCTACCGCCCATTGAGTAGAACACGTCCTCAGGAAACACATCTTTGGGGACATTAAACTGAGCTAGAGCCTCACTCCAAGCGGCAAAATGCGCTGGCATAGAGTCCACTAAAGTTCCGTCTAAATCAAATATCACAGCCTCATAGCTGCCAGCAGGTATCTCTAGTTCTCCAAAAATTTTCATCTCAGGTGCTTAGTGACAAACAACCAAAATAAAGCAAGCTAGTTCCCATGATTTTCTGTAATTATTTTGTTACCTCTTGATCACTACCACTAAATCAATCATTCTCTCATCCATGAAGTTTCTCACCATCCCCCCATCCTCGCTATACTCAACCCATGCTTTTCTAGCGATCACGGCATGGTCAACATCCAAGGCAGCCAATTAGAATAATAGTATTTTCTAATTTAAGATGAACAGGCACACTCTATTATCCCATTGAGTAATTATTTATGACAACTAAAAATATCGCCATCATAGGCGCAGGACCTGCCGGGCTGAGAGCTGCTGAAGTCGCCGCAGAGGCCGGAGGTAGCGTTTCAATATTTGATGCTAAGCCATCTTCTGGCAGAAAATTTCTTATCGCTGGAAAGCGCGGGCTCAACTTAACCCACGATGAAGACTGGGACACATTTGTCCAGAACTACAATGGTACAGATCTCCCCCGCCCACTATGGAACAATATCCTTAATGCCTTCGACAACAAAGCACTGCGCCAATGGGCTGGCTCGATCGGTGTGGAAACTTTCGTAGCATCCTCTGGAAAAGTTTTCCCCACAGAAATGAAAGCCGCCCCACTCCTCAAGCGCTGGGTCGATAAACTCCGCGATAAACTAAAGATAAGCTTTTCATTTAACCATCTCTGCACAGATCTCCGCACTTCAGATGATGGTGTAGAGGTAAGTTTTTCCACTCCCGCTGGAGGCATCACTCATCGGTTCGATGCCGTAGTCATTGCCCTAGGAGGAGGCTCATGGCGCAGCACTGGCTCCACAGGCGAGTGGGTGAAAATATTCGCTAATTACGATATCGGCATCAGCCCGCTCACTGCTGCTAACATTGGCTGGGAGGTAGCTTGGAGTGAAGCTCTGTTAGACCAAGCTGAAGGTCTCCCACTGAAAAACATCGCCGTCTCTGCTGGTAATATCCATACCGCAGGCGAGTTAGTTATTACTAAATATGGACTCGAAGGCGGCCCCATTTATAAGCTGGGGCCTGTAATCAGATCTCTATCATCACCAGAAATCATCATCGATTTCAAACCCACCCACACGACGGATCAACTCATCGCGAAAATGGAATCCGCTAAAACAGATCTCATCAATGAAGCAAAATTTCGCTGGAAACTCAACCCCGGTGCCCATGCACTGCTCATAGATAACTATAGTTCCGCGAGGCTGATCACTACGGAAGCCCTAGCAGAAACGATCAAGAATTTCCATATTCCACTCACCCAGCCGCGCCCTATCGATGAAGCAATATCTAGCGCGGGCGGTATCCAGTGGGATGAACTAGATGAGAATCTCATGCTAAAAAAGCTCCCTGGTGTCTACTGTGCAGGAGAAATGATAGACTGGGAAGCACCTACCGGCGGCTACCTCCTACAAGCATGCTTCGCCACTGGTGACTGGGTAGGGAAAGCTATTTTACTTCACCGATGA
>TARA_B110000879_G_scaffold212332_1_pt1 | contig 51797 bp, 54 predicted proteins | sample TARA_B110000879 | Tara Oceans TARA_B110000879 (sample SAMEA4398094) | marine metagenome | biome: Polar Biome; feature: [SRF] surface water layer (ENVO:00010504); material: water (ENVO:00002006), including particulate matter (ENVO:01000060) such as... | depth 5 m
TGACTCAGAAGCAGCGATTGAAGATGAATTGGGTGATGTGCTTTTCAGTATTATCAACCTTGCACGTCATCTAAAATTAGACAGTGGTAATGCCCTGCAAAAAGCGAATCGTAAGTTTGAAACACGCTTTCGCTTTATGGAGAAAGAGATTAAGGCGCAGGCACTAGAAATATCTGCACTATCAGTCGACGAGTTGGAACAACGCTGGCAAGAGGCTAAACGCGAGACACAAAAATCTAGCTAATGTCTGGTTTACGGCTGCTGGAAGCGCATAGAGTAATCAATGGCACGGATGTGTTTAGTCAGTGCCCCTGAGGAAATGAAATCGACTTGTAAAGCAGATAAGCGTGCGATCTGCTTGGCATCAATATTTCCTGAGACTTCTAATTCAATGTCACCATTAGCCAGAGCAACCGCTTCTTCTACTTCGGCATAACCGAAGTTATCCAATAGAGCGCGATGTGCGCCTGCACTTATCGCTTGTCGTAACTCATCAATAGTTTCAACCTCGACCTCAATACTACGCTCACTGTGCAAAGATTGTGCTTGTGATACCGCCTTAGCAATCGAGCCAGAGGCGGCAATATGGTTCTCTTTAATTAGGTAGGCATCATATAAGCCAATGCGGTGATTCATACCGCCACCACAGAGTACAGCGTACTTTTGTGCACGACGTAATCCAGGAATAGTCTTACGTGTGTCTAAGAGTTTAGTACGACTATGGGGCGCAATTTGTTGTGAAAATTCAGCGGTGACGGTTGCTGTCGCTGAAAGTGTCTGGAGGAAATTCAATGCCGTTCGCTCCGCGCTGAGTAGGGCGCGAGCAGGGCCGGATAAGTGGCAGACGACATCATCGGCTAGCAGTTGATCACCATCATTTTTATACCAGTCAATAACAATATTTTTATCGAGTTGCTGAAAGCTTTCTATAAACCAAGCCTGGCCACAGAGTATGGCTGTCTCACGGCTAATAATTGTCGCTTCAATCCATTTATCTGAGCAGAGAGCAGCGCTAATATCACCACTGCCTATATCTTCAGCTAAGGCTTGCGTCACTGCCCGTGCAATTTCTATCTGGTCGATAACCTTAGACATAGCTCTAGTTAATTTTTCCTGTTAGCCGCTAAATAGTCCTTAGTGACCGCAAAAATAACGGGGCTAAGTAAGGCTAAAGCAATCAAGTTAGGGAGTGCCATAAAGCCATTCATAACATCCGCTAAAATCCATATTAGGTTGACCTTGAGGAAGGCGCCGATAAAAATAGCAAAGATCCAAGCTATGCGATAAGGCAGAATAATACGTTCACCAAACAGATAACTGGCGCAACGTTCACCATAGTAACTCCAGCCTAACATGGTAGTAAAAGCAAAGATAACAAGACCAAAGGTGATGATGTACTCACCGAAAGGCAGAAGACTGCCGTAGGCCAAACTGGATAAACTGGCACCAGTCTCACCACTGGTCCAGACACCACTAATGATAATCACTAAGGCGGTCATGGTGCAGATAACTAAAGTATCGATAAAGGTACCGAGCATAGCGATCAAGCCCTGACGTACGGGACTGTTTGTCTGTGCTGCTGCATGCGCGATCGGTGCGCTACCGAGGCCAGCCTCATTCGAGAAGATGCCACGGGCTACACCCATTTGAATGCCCATCATCACCGCAGCTCCAGCAAAGCCACCAGCGGCGGCGCTGCCGTTGAAGGCGCTATCTACAATCATCATTAGAGCGGCAGGCACTGCTGAGAAATTTGAGATAATAATCAGCAACGAGCCAATGATATAAATTAGTGCCATCAACGGCACTAATTTACCAGCGACGATGCCGAGTCGTTTAATACCACCTAATATAACCAATGCAGCGAGGATGGCGATGACAGCGCCTGTCAGATGATGGCTGACCTGAAAATTAGTGTACATCGCAGCAGCGACAGAATTGGACTGCACCATGTTGCCAATACCAAAGGCGGCAATTGTGCCAAACAAAGCAAAGAGGAAGGCTAACCAGCCCCAACCGGCGCCAAGTCCATTTTTGATGTAATACATAGGGCCACCAACATATTGGCCGTTGGCATTTGTCTCACGGTATTTAACAGCGAGTAAGGCTTCAGAATACTTAGTTGCCATACCGACTAGAGCAGTAATCCACATCCAAAAGATAGCGCCGGGCCCACCAATGAAGATAGCGGTAGCGACACCGGCGATATTCCCGGTGCCGACGGTGGCTGACATAGCCGTCATCAAGGCATTAAAAGGAGAGATTTCACCGTCACCACTGGCTTTACGGCCAGACAGGAGTTGACGGAAGGCATAGGGGATTTTACGCCAAGGGATAAGCTTTAGGCCGAGCGATAGATAGGTGCCAACACCGAGTAATAGAACTAGAGTAAAAGGCCCCCAAATAAAAGAACTCAGGGTGTTGAGTAGTGCGATGAATGATTCCATTACTATCTCCAGTTGTCTTCCCTAAAAAAGCGAGTTTTTCTTACTTCCAAGTGCAGCATGACCGAGTCAGCTATACAAAATCAAGCGCCAGAGCTCTCTTTTCTACAGCTGACAACTAATAATTTTCTAGGGTATAGCTCAGTCCTGAACGGTTATTTTGCTAATAAAAGGAATTCGATCAAGGCTTTTTGGGCATGTAGACGATTACCGGCCTCATCCCAGACAACACTTTGTGGCCCCTCTAATACTTCTGTACTGACTTCTTCATCGCGGTGTGCAGGCAGGCAGTGCATAAACAAAGCATCACGATGCGCTTGCTGCATGAGTCGGCTGTTAACTTGGAATTTACTAAAGGCTTTTTCGCGTAATTTCTGCTCTTCTTCCTGTCCCATGCTTGCCCAGACATCGGTGACAATAAGATCTGCATTACGTGCAGCCTCTTCGGCATCATGGAAGATTTCGACCTGTGTTCCAGCTGAGGCAACAATGGCACTATCCGGTGAGTAGCCCTCAGGGCAACCAATGTTAAGTTTAAATCCAAGCTGTTTCGCAGCATTGATATAAGAGTGACACATATTATTACCGTCACCGATCCACGTGACAGTGGCACCGGCAATAGCACCGCGGTACTGATACCAGGTTTGCATATCAGCTAATAATTGGCAGGGATGATAGAGGTCGGTTAAACCATTAATCACCGGGATGTCTGAGTTGGCCGCATAGCGTTCTACGGTGGCATGCTCAAAGGTACGAATCATAACAATATCAACCATACGTGAGAGCACTCTCGCAGTATCTTCTACCGGTTCACCACGACCTAACTGAGTATCCTTAGACGAGAGGAACAGGGCATGGCCACCAAACTGAGCCATACCGGTCTCGAAAGAGACGCGAGTACGTGTTGATGACTTGTCAAATAACATGGCCAGTGTCTTGTTGGTGAAAGGGGCGAAAAGCTCTCCTTTCAGCTGCAGTGCTTTGAGTTCACAGGCGCGTTCAATGACACCCTGTAATTCAACAGGATTCAAATCGAGTAAGGTAAGAAAATGTCTGGCCATAATTAGTTAGAGTGACGTTCAGTGAAGATCTCGACACAGCGAGCCACACCTTCGGCAATCAGTTCCACTTGTTGGTTGTCGATAATTAACGGCGGCAGCAGACGAATTACTTTTCCTGCAGTCACGTTGATTAAGAGTTTTTGTTCCAAAGCGATGTCTACAATTTCAGTGCAGGGTTGGCTTAGCTCTATGCCAATCATCATTCCCTGTCCTCGAATATCATGGCATAGCGGATGCTGACTTAAGCGTGTCCTTAAGGCCTCAAGTAAGCGCTCTGATGTTTCTGCAACATGTTCAAGTAGCTGCTGCGATTCAATGGTCTCTAGTACCGCTAGGGCGGCAGCGCAGGCTAAAGGGTTACCACCAAAGGTACTGCCATGATTACCGGGTTTGAATAATTCATTAGCCTTAGAGCGGGTTAGGCAGGCGCCAATAGGCATCCCATTACCGAGTCCTTTAGCCGTGGTCATGACATCCGGTAAGATATTGGCATGCTGGTAGCCATACCATGCACCTGTGCGGCCATTACCAGTTTGTACTTCATCAATCATCAGTAATAAATCATTGTCATCACAGATGGCACGCAGCTCCGGTAGAAACGCTGCTGACGGAATATGGATGCCACCCTCACCTTGAATCGGTTCGACTAAAATAGCGCTTAATTGTTTGTGCTGTGCACAGAGCTGACGTATCGCGCCAATATTATCGTAGTGTGCACGCACAAATCCTGGAACCAAGGGTTCAAAGCCAGCATGTGCCGCGCGATTACCTGTCGCTGTCAGAGTGGCCATGGTGCGCCCATGAAAGCTGTTTTCAAAGACCAGAGTATGCGGTTGCTGAATGCCCTTTTTATGGCCATACATTCGCGCCAGTTTAATAGCAGTTTCATTCGCTTCAGCACCTGAGTTACAGAAAAATACTTTTTCCATACCACTGATCGCGCAGAGGCGCGTGCCAAGCTCTTCTTGTTTTTGAATACGGTAAAGATTCGAGGTGTGTAGCAGCGTTTGTGCTTGTGCACTGAGGGCAGCAGCTACTGCTGGATGAGCATGCCCTAAACCACAGACGGCAATGCCTGAGAGTGCATCTAGATAGCGTTCACCCTGTTCATCCCACAGCCAAGCCCCTTCACCATGTGTGAAACTAACTGCTTTGCGTGCATATGTAGGTAGTAAGGCGTCCACATCTTTCCTGATAATTGTTAGGTTATAACCAAAAACGGCAGCGGAAAGCCGCTGCCGTTTAATGATTATGCTATTAAATTACTTAATATTCTAGCATTTGGGCCGCGAACGGCCCGTGGAAGCCTTTTCTTAGAAGACTAAACCGTGGCCATGACCGACCATGCACATGAGCATAGGGATAGAAAGTACAGTGTTGGTGCGAGAAGCAAGGAAGGCAACGCGTTTGGCAGTCGCTTTCTCAGCGTCAGTAGCTGGCTTAATACCCAGTATTTTTTTCTGGTTCTGCCAGATAGGGCCCCAAACGTTAAGCAACATAATAGTGCCTAACCATGCGCCGATACCGATTACAGTAACGCCATCAGTAAAGAGCATGTTGGTGCCAATGCCACCGACGTATTCCAACGCAGCTGCACCCGTGATCCATGTCGCTAAAGCGCTCCAACGGAACCATGCTAATGCGCGTGGTGCGATGTATTTGCCAATAGCTGCTGGGCCGGGGCCATCAGTATCCGCAGTTGCGGCAGCAACAGCACTCACTTGTACAAAGTTGAAGTAGTAAAGTAGTCCAATCCAGATGATGCCAACAAAGACATGCAGCCAAACGGCTAGTGCAAAAGTATTTATCATTATTATTATAGCTCCTGTAATTTTGATTATTAGTGTTATGCGATATACGCTAGCGAGGTGCCTAGACCAGAATTATAATAATGATGGATAGGACGATGCCGGTAATGAGTGTTCCTAGTACGGAGTTCAATGGGTTCATGTTTTACCTCGGGTGGTGCAGTTTATTGTTTTGTTGTTACGGACGCACACAAAGTACATCCGATTAGCCCAAGACCATAGAAGGTTTTTGCTGGAAAAACAATAACAGGGCGGGATCGGTACAGTCGATTATCCAATCTATTTTGGTGTATATGCCGACTTCAGTTTAGTTCTTTTAAAGTAAGGATAATATTTAGAGTCTATGTGTGGAATTGCTGGCGAGCTGCGTTTTGATTCAACGGCAGTCGATAAAGATAAGATGAATAAGATGTTGTCACGTTTAGAACGGCGTGGCCCCGATTCAGCAGGTATCTATGTGCGTGAGAATGTCGGCCTAGTGCATCGACGTTTAGCCGTAATTGATCTATCAAGCGGCAGTGCTCAGCCTTTATTTAATGCTGACTCAACACTCGCGATCATCTTTAATGGCACGATCTATAACTATCCTGAGCTGCGTCGTGAAATGCAGGCACTGGGTGTGCATTTTCAAAGCCAAGGCGATACCGAAGTCATACTCAAGGCCTTCGAGCTGTGGGGTGAGGCCTGTCTCAGTCGTTTGATTGGCATGTTTGCCTTTGCAATCTATGATCTTAGGAAAAAACGACTGTTTCTTGCTAGAGATCGACTGGGTATTAAGCCGTTATATTACAGCGTTGACCAAAAACGCTTTAATTTTGCATCGAATACGCAGGCCTTGCTGGCAACAGGGGATATTGATACCACGATTGATGCTGAGGCTTTACAGCATCAATTCACCTTGCATGCCGTAGTACCAGCTCCGCGCACGATTTTAAATGGGCTACGCAAAGTAGAGCCCGGAAGTTTTATCTGGGTTGACCAGAATGGTGTGGCTGCTGCGCAGTCTTACTGGGAGTTGTCCGCAACACGGGGTGAGCAAAGAAGCGAACAGGAATGGATTGAACAGACACGAGCCGCCTTGCAGCTCGCAGTCGATCGACGCAATGATGTTGCTGATGTGCCGGTAGGGGTGTTGCTCTCAGGGGGCTTAGATTCAAGCTTGTTGGTGGGCTTGTTGGCTCAGAACCATAACAGTGTAAAAACCTATTCAGTTGGTTTTGAGGATCAGCCAGAAGAACGCGGTAATGAGTTTGAATATTCTGATGCCATAGTTGAGGCCTTCGCTACCGACCATCAGCGCCACTACATAGCTAACGGGCAGGTCTTAGAGCGACTACCCGAAGCGATAGCACATATGCCAGAGCCAATGGTGGCGCAGGATGCCGTGGCCTTTTATTTGTTGGCAGAACAGGTTTCTAAGGATATTAAGGTAGTGCAGTCGGGTCAGGGTGCGGACGAACTATTCGCGGGTTATTTCTGGTATCCGCAGATGAATAAGGCTAGCGGAGAGCCATTGCGCCGATTTGCTGATCATTATTTTGATCGTGACTTTGCTGAATATAGTGAGACCGTGCACGCTCATTATGTCGATCGCGATTATACCAGTGCCCTAGTTAGAAAGGCCTTAGAAACGCAGCATGCCGATAGCTTTATGGATGCAGTACTGCGCTTTGATGTGAGCACGCTAATTGTTGATGACCCGGTTAAACGTGTCGATAGTATGACCATGGCTTGGGGATTAGAGGCACGTGTGCCCTTTTTAGACCATGAGCTTGTTGAACTTGCGATGCAGATGCCAATAGAACTCAAGCTGCGCGAGGGTGGAAAGTACCCACTGAAAGCGATTTCACGCGGTTTGCTCCCTGATAGCGTGATTGATCGACCAAAGGGCTATTTTCCTATGCCCGCACTTAAGTACGTTCGAGGTGAGTTTTTAAGCATGGTCAGTGACGCACTTAATTCAACCGCCTGCCGTCAGCGTGGTCTTTTTAATCGGCAGTATGTCGAACGTTTATTAGCCGCTCCTGACCAATATCACACACGCTTACAAGGCAGTAAGTTATGGCATATGGCGTTATTGGAACTTTGGTTGCAAGAGCACGTAGATTGCATCTGATGCACTAGGTATGATGTGCGCCAGCAAAGGCTGCGATGAAAAATAAACAGCTGGCTACCTAAGCTGGCTAGTTTCTCAGCGGGGCTCTGCTGGCTACACTGCAGGCACAAATTAAAAGCGCTTTATCTTCAGGAGATTAGAGATGGATGTATTAGACCGAATTCGTGAACAAGTTGAGACAAATGCTGTTGTTGTTTACATGAAAGGTACCCCACAGATGCCACAGTGTGGCTTTTCTATGCGTACCGTCGAGGCTTTGAAGGCCTGTGGTAAAGAATTTGCTTACGTTAATGTCTTGCTGGATCCGGAAATTTTCCAGAACCTGCCACGCTATGCAGATTGGCCAACATTCCCTCAGGTTTATATTAAGGGTGAGTTAGTCGGTGGCTGTGATATTACGCTGGAAATGGCTGAGCGCGGTGAATTGCAGAAGATGATCGATCAGGCTAGCGCCTAAATTAGAGGCACGTTAGGCCCATCTGGGTGCATTCACCTGCACAGATGGGCCGCCTGAATCGCCTTATGTTGTGACTTCAGCTGGGTCATTAAACGGCATAATCAGATCAGCACGACGGTTCCACATGTTCATTATTTTGCAAAATATTTGCGCCGTCATGTGAGCGTCATAGAGTGCTGTGTGGGCTTTCTCGTTATCCCAGTTGAGGCTTGCTGATTTTGCGATCTTAGATAAGACCGTTTGACTGTAAGCCATAGCGCCTAGGGTGACCGTATCCAATGTGCTGAAACGGTGAAAAGGATTATTTTTTACCTTGGCACGGACAGCCGCCTGATTAATAAAGTTTAAGTCGAATGGGGCGTTATGTCCGACTAAGATTGCACGCTTACATTGGTTCTCTTTAACGGCTGCATTTGAAGCTTTAAAGATAGTCTCTAGGGCTTCTTTCTCAGGGGAAGCAATGCGCAGTGGATGAAATGGATCAATGCCATTCACTTCCAAGGATGCCGGTTCCATGTTTGAACCTTCAAACGGTTCGATATGGACAGTGTAAGAGTCTTTACAGTAGAGCTCGCCACACTCGTCATAGCCTAGAATGATGGCTGCTACTTCGAGCAAGGCATCCGTTTCGACATTAAAGCCGCCGGTCTCAACGTCAACAACGATTGGGCAAAAGCCGCGAAAGCGGTTACCCATTGGGACGAAATCAACTTCATCATTGAGTCTGGTGCGTACTGTCGACATGTTTTTTTCCGATCTAACGTGAATAGAGTTAGGTTAATCGTCGACGGGTTAGATATAATCAGTCACCTTCCGTAGACAACACCATAGTAACTATTATGACAGACATTCGAAAAGTAGTCTTAGCCTATTCTGGAGGTTTAGATACCTCAGTTATCCTGCGCTGGTTAGAAGATCAGTATCAATGTGAGGTGGTCACGTTTACCGCTGATATTGGTCAGGGTGAAGAAGTTGATCCTGCCAGAGCAAAAGCTCAGGCCTTAGGCGTAAAAGAAATCTACATTGAAGACCTACGTGAAGAGTTTGTTCGCGACTACGTTTACCCAATGTTTCGTGCTAACACGATTTATGAAGGTGAGTACCTACTAGGCACCTCGATCGCTAGGCCATTGATTGCTAAGCGTCTTATCGAGATTGCAGCAGAGACTGGTGCCGATGCGGTATCCCATGGCGCCACCGGTAAAGGTAATGATCAGGTGCGTTTTGAGCTTGGCGCCTACGCGCTAAATCCTGACATTAAGATTATTGCGCCTTGGCGTGAATGGGATCTTAATTCACGCGAAACCTTATTGGCCTACGCCGCTGAGCAGGGTGTACCTGTAGAGCAAAAGCGTAAGGGTGGCTCACCTTACTCAATGGATGCCAATCTATTGCATATCTCTTATGAAGGTGGCCCGTTAGAAGATCCATGGACGGAAGCAGAATCAGACATGTGGCGTTGGACAGTCGCACCGGCAGATGGCCCAGATGAACCAGAATATATGGTGCTTGGCTTTGAGCAAGGTGATGCCGCTACATTGGATGGCGAAGTGTTATCACCAGCAGACATGCTTGCTGAGTTGAATAGACGTGGTTCACGCCACGGTGTTGGCCGTTTGGATATTGTCGAAAATCGTTATGTCGGTATGAAATCACGTGGCTGTTACGAGACACCCGGTGGCAGTATCTTACTGAAAGCACATCGCGCCGTGGAATCATTAACTCTGGACCGTGAATTAGCCCATTTGAAAGACGAGTTAATGCCAAAGTACGCCAGTTTAATTTACAACGGCTATTGGTGGAGTCCGGAACGGCTTGCACTGCAAAAGATGATCGATGAAACGCAGAAAAATGTCACTGGAGAGGTGCGTCTGTGCCTATTCAAGGGTAATATACACGTTGCTGGACGCCGTTCATCTGAGCATAGTCTGTTCAATGAAGCGATTGCTACCTTTGAAGATGATGGCGGCGCCTATGACCAAAAAGATGCCGAGGGGTTTATTAAGTTAAACGCCCTACGATTAAGGATCGGCTCTCAGGTCGGAACTAAAAAGTAAACGGTGATGAAGGTCTCTGGAATATGAAAAGAGATGTCATCTACTGAGTGCAAATGGAGAAGAAAATGCTGGTTTGGCTACAACAAAAAATAAAAATCGTATCACTGACTGGCGCCCTGATCGTGTTAGGTGGCTGTGCGAGTACGGAGTATGCCGAAAGCGAACGAGACCCATGGCAGGGTTTTAACCGCTCAATGTATAGTTTTAATGACACGCTTGATAAGGCCATCCTGAAACCTGTTGCTAAAGGTTATCAAGCGATTACACCGAGTCCAATGCAGAGCGGTATTAGTAATTTCTTTGCTAACCTAGATGATGTCAGTGTCGGCGTGAACAATTTGCTGCAAGGTAAAGTTGGCGCAGCCTTCTCCGACTTTGGTCGTGTTATCGTCAATAGTACCGTCGGTATTCTCGGTCTTTTTGATGTCGCTAGTTCATGGGGTATGCGCAAACATAATGAAGACTTTGGGCAAACCTTAGCTGTTTGGGGCGTTAATGAAGGCCCTTATGTCGTGCTGCCATTCTTTGGTCCATCGACAATGCGTGACTCAACGTCTGTCCCTGTCGATCAGTGGCTGCTAGATCCAATGACTCATGTTGAACTTTCAAGCGGCCAACAAATGGCGATTATCGCTGTCGATAAGGTCAGTTTACGCGCCGAGTTGTTAGCGCTGGAAAAAACAGTTGAAGAAATCTCTACTGATAAATATGCATTTATTCGTGAGGCTTACCTTGATCGTCGTAGCTTCTTAGTACACGACGGCACACCGCCAGTAGATGACGATTTATACGAACAGTTAGATTGATTCTAAAGCAGATTCAATGAGGCCGGAAGGGAGACTATAGAGTGGCGCGTTGTGTGCTCTGTGGTCGTTCAGCTGGCCTTTTTTATAGGCTACATAAAGCCTGTTATGCCAAGCATCAGTCGCTGAGCGAACAATTTTATGCCAGTATTAGTGAGCAGATCGAGCAGCAATCCACAGCTGACTTAGCTGCCGCCCTGCAGCAATCCTTGTTGCAACATAACTTCCTAGTTGAGCCTGCAAAAAGAGCTTTGGTGCGAGCCTTAGAAAAATTTGCTGAAGATAAGCTCAATAATCAGAGCACTGATGCCCTGTTGCAGCGCTGGTCTGACCTCTTACTGCGGCTAGCTCTGCCCGAAAATTTATTTCTTAGCGCTAATTTTGTTTCCCGGCAAACCGCTTTATTAGGCCTAAAAAGTCTCAAGCAAGCGCAGATGCCCGCGTTAAATATGTCTACAGACAGTTTCACTGAGACCTTAGCCGAGGATGAGGAGCTCTTATATTGCTTCCCCAAGGCATCGTTGCTAAAGACTCAAGAACAGCGTGCGCAATGGTCACTAGCACGACAATTATTTCGTGGCTTATTAGGGAATAGGACGCATTCTGCGGTGCAGGAAAAACAAGAGATAGTGATAACGCTGTGGTTGAGTAACCAATGTCTGTATTTTCGAGGCGAGGGGCAACATTTTGAACTTAGACTAGAGCAGATCTTTTCGTTAACACCGCAGCCTAATGGCGTCATGATTCAGTCAAAGTTAGCTGAGGCGAAGCCACTAATATTGCAGGATGCAAACGGACATTTGCTCTACAGTTTTTTAAAGCAGATCAAGGAAAGAAAGGACGTAAGCAGCCCTTAGCAGCAGAATAGAATACTGGCAGCGCTGATCACAAAACCCGTGTTGAATTGATTGTTCAGCACGGGTTGACTGTTAAGTCATCGTTAGCTAAATAGTGATTTTAACCAGCCAAAGATGCCGCCGCTAGAAGCGCTGTTAGATTGACTAGCTGAAGAGGGTTGTGCAGTCTTCAGCTCCTGCATTGATTGCCAATGTCGGCGTAAAACCGAACATTCAGGCATGGATCCATTTGATTCACTCATTTAGCTACTCTCCAATTATTATGTTTATAGTGCTTGTTAAGTCCTAGTGCACCTGTGCAATGCTGGAACAGGATAACGTATTCTTGTGCAATTATTATAGCTATGCAACTATTTACGGATATCAACATCAGCATTCTGACGTAAGTCTTCCATATAGTCATTGATTGCTTTGTTTAAAAGAGATTGTTGTATTTGGCCTCTAACATTCTCAAAATCCGGTTTTGCTGGTTCACGAATGTCTTCTAATTTAATGATATGCCAACCAAACTTTGTTTGTACTGGGTTGACAGAAATATCACCGGCAGTCATAGATTGCAGTGCAGTGGAAAATTCAGGCACCATGTTGGCGGCCTGAAACCAGCCTAAATCGCCACCATTTTTAGAGGATGGCCCGGTTGAGCGTTCTTTTGCTAAGCTCATGAAATCACCACCAGCACGTAGCGCATCAATAATAGCGCGCGCTTCATCCGGTGTTTTAACGAGGATATGACGCGCCTTGTATTCCACTTTACTTTTATCATCACCACCTAACTCATATTCTGCACGCAGTTCATCTTCAGTGAAGGTCATCTGACTAAACTTGTTGCGCATAAAGGCCCTAGCCATAAATTCCGACTTTTGCAGGCGCAATTGATAGCGAATATCGTCACGTTCTAATAGCTTTGAATCTTCAGCCGCCTGCCGTAATAGCTCAGTTGCAATGAGTTCTTCAATGACTTGTTCATCAGTCGCCTGCGGCATGTTTTTAGCCGTTTTATAGTTTGTAACATCAGCGTGACTAATGATAAGGGCATTAACACGCGCTGCTATTTGCTCATCGGCAACCTTGTTCTCTGCTTCTTCATGGTTACATGCACTCAGAGTGATGACTAAAAAGAAGGCTAGGGCATATTTCATCATGGTTTTTATTCCAATGTGGAGGGGCCTTACGGCAGGACTTTCTTGAATGGTTTAACAATAACTTTTGCGTATACGCCAGCTTCAATATAAGGGTCATCATCCGCCCAGGCTTGTGCCTCTTCAAGGGAACTAAACTCCGCCACGACTAAGCTTCCAGTGAAACCCGCGGTGCCGGGGTCTTCACTATCAACAGCAGGGTGTGGGCCAGCGATTAATAGTTTGCCGCTATCCTTTAAAGCCAATAAGCGTTCTACATGGCGGGGGCGTGCTGCCATGCGTTGCTCTAGACTATTCTCTACATCTTCACTGATGATGGCGTAAAACATTTTAATCTCCTGATTTGATAACAACGAAGCGGCTAATTAGGGCCATTTGTAATATTAAGAAGCCTATTGTCAGGCCGAGCACACCAAAGGTTTTAAAGTTAACCCATGTTGATTCGCTGTAGGCACTAGCAACATATAGATTGAGTGTCGCAAGACTAATAAAAAATATAATCCAGGCTAGATTAAGTCTGAGCCAGATATGTCTTGGAGCCTCAACTGAAGCACCCATCATTCGTTCAATAATGGTTTTTTTGCCGATAAAAAAACTAGCAGCAAAGACTATAGCAAAGACAAGATTAATAATGGTTGGTTTCCATTTTATGAAATTAGGGTCGCGAAAAAATAAAGTGGCACCACCAAAAATGAGGAACATGACGAAGGTGATGGTCTTGCCCTTGCTTAACTCGCGGTGTTGGATCAGATGCAATACGGCCACTAGGCCGGAGGCGATGATGGCAATAAAGGTGGCAAAATAAATGGCATCAGAAGGTTCGGTTGGATTAAAACTGGGTAAGCCCGCGGCATTGATCGATTCGATCCAAATAGCTGGGACATGCTGGTAGAAAAAGTAGGCTATAAAAAATAGCACTACAGGAAAGAATTCAACTAAAAACTTCATCCTGAAACCTTGAAAGAGGGCCTTAAAGAGACACGTTAGTACTATTTGGGGTGATAGCCTTTTAGCTTACAACAGCCGCAACATAAGCTCTAGAGAGTGACCCTGTTTTCTTCAAGATTAAGTGCGTAAACTAAGCCAATGAGTGATATTTTACAGATCCATCCGGACAATCCGCAGCCACGATTGATTGCTAAGGCGGCCAATATTGTGACCTCGGGTGGTTTGATTGTTTATCCCACCGATTCTTGTTACGCACTGGGCTGTAGTCTGGGTAATAAAGAGGCCTTAGATCGAATCAGGCAGATACGTCAGGTTGATACAAAACATAATTTCACCTTGGTTTGCCGTGATTTATCTGAGCTGGGTCTCTATTCAGTCGTTGATAACAGCAGTTTTCGTTTGCTTAAAAGTCATACGCCAGGGCCTTACACCTTTGTCTTGAAGGCAACACGTGAAGTCCCTAAGCGTATGCAACAACCGAAGCGCCGTACCATAGGGCTGCGTATTCCCGAGCATACGGTGACACAGGCGCTACTTGAGCAGCTAGATCAACCACTGATGTCTAGCACCTTATTACTGCCAAGCGATGAGGAACCACTCTCAGATATTGATGAAATTAGTCAGCGCCTGGGACATTTGGTTGATTTAGTTATTGATGGCGGCTATTGCGGTACAGAGGCTACCACTGTGGTCGATTTAGCGGATGACGGTTATCAGGTCCTGCGTCAGGGTAAAAAACCCTTTCCACAGTAGAATGCAGCGTTACATTGTGAAAAAGCACGCCTCAGTCTATGTTTCAGGCCTGCTAAGTAGGCATGCCAGTTTGCTGGCGGCAGTGGTATGATCTAGATTAGATTTTTTTGCAGCACCATAATTATAAAACAACAGGATAAGCTCTCTACTAACGTGGCAAGTACATCAGATCAAAACCAGCGTGTGTTATCAGGCATGCGACCTACTGGGAAATTACACCTCGGCCATTACCATGGCGTCTTAAAAAACTGGATCGAACTGCAACACACGCATGAGTGTTACTTCTTTGTTGCTGATTGGCATGCGTTGACGACCGAATACGATCGCAGCGAAGGCATTGCGCCACATGTCACTGATATGGTGATCGACTGGTTGGCTGCAGGCGTTAGTCCCGGCACCGCTACTTTATTTATTCAGTCGCGTGTACCTGAGCATGCCGAGCTCCATCTCTTGCTATCTATGAGCACGCCACTGGGTTGGTTGGAGCGCGTTCCAAGCTACAAGGATCAACAAGAAAAGCTCAAGGAAAAAGACCTCGCTACGTATGGATTCCTCGGCTATCCATTACTACAAGCGGCTGATATTTTGGTTTATCGTGCGGCCAATGTCCCTGTAGGTGAAGATCAGGTGGCTCACGTTGAGCTGACGCGCGAAGTGGCTAGACGCTTTAATCATCTTTATGGAAAAGAAGCTGGTTTTGAAGAAAAAGCAGAAAATGCGATTTCTTTGATGGGTAAGAAAAGTGCGAAGATGTATAAAAAGCTGCGCAAGGAGTATCTAGAGAAGGGTGATGAAGAATCACTCAGTGTCGCTCAGGCACTATTGGACTCGCAGCAAAACATTTCGATCGGTGACCGTGAGCGTTTATATGGCTACCTAGAAGGAGGTGGCAAGATTATTCTGCCAGAACCTAAAGCGTTGCTGACTAAGGCATCAAAGATGCCCGGGCTCGATGGACAAAAAATGTCTAAATCATATGGCAACACTATTGCACTTCGTGATGACCCGAAAGACGTTGAGAAGAAACTAAGAACCATGCCGACAGATCCAGCCCGTGTACGACGGACAGATCCAGGAAGCCCACAGAAATGCCCCGTCTGGCAGTTGCATGAAATCTACTCACCCAATGATGTTAAAGACTGGGTGCAAGCTGGCTGCGTCAGTGCTGCTATAGGCTGTGTAGAATGTAAGCAGCCGGTTATTGAGGCAGTACAAAAAGAATTACAACCGATTCAAGAGCGTGCACGAGAGTACGAGCGAGATATGAAAACGGTGCAAAGCATTATTAATGATGGCTGTGAACAAGCACGAGATATTGCTCGTGATACGATGGAAGATGTACGTAAATCTATGGGTCTAGTTTACCGGTAAGCATGACAGAAAATGTAGTCAATCCAGAGGCAGAGGAAACTCAAGCCGCGCAAGATGAAATGCCATTCGCTATTGTGCATGGTGAACGTATCAGTGTGCCGCCTCAAGACCTCTATATTCCGCCGGATGCCTTAGAGATTTTTCTAGATGCTTTTGAAGGGCCGTTGGATTTACTGCTCTATCTGATCAAGCGTCAGAATTTAGATATCCTGACACTGCCCGTATTAAAGATTACACAGCAATACACAGACTATATTAGTCTGATGGAAAATATGCGCTTAGAGCTGGCGGCTGAGTACCTAGTGATGGCAGCCATGCTGGCTGAAATTAAATCACGCATGCTGTTACCAAGGCCCGTTGAGGACACTGACGAAGAAGACCCGCGGGCACAGTTGATTCGACGCCTACAAGAATATGAGCGCTATAAAAAAGCAGCTGAAGACGTTGATAATCTGCCGCGTTCAGAACGAGATTTTGAAGAAATAAGTATCCACGAAGTGGAGATTGTCAGTGAAGAGAAGCTGCCAGTGGTTGAGATGAAGGATTTAGCCTTTGCTTTGCAAGAGGTTCTGCGCCGCGCAGACATGCAAATTGCTCACTCTGTTAAGCGTGAAACCCTGTCTATTCGTGAGCGCATGACTGAGGTCTTGAGTCGTTTATCAGTGGATGAATTTGTTGAGTTTGTTAGTTTATTTTCAGTTGAAGAAGGACGCGCTGGGGTTATTGTTAGTTTTATTGCGATCCTCGAGTTACTTAAGAGTCAGGTTATTGAGATCGTACAATCTGATATCTACGCACCTATCTATGTTAAACCAGCAATTAGTCAGCTAGACGAAGGAGCTGAGCATGGACAATGAGCAGCAAAAGAAAATTATTGAAGCCACACTGATGTCAGCTTCACAGACTTTAAATGTCGATCAGCTATTAAAGCTGTTCGTTAATGAGGTCAGTGAAGTGACGCGTGATGAGATTAAAGCGATCGTGCAAACGCTGCAAGAAGAGTGTTCGGGGCGAGGCTATGAACTAAAGAAGGTTGCCAGTGGTTTTCGTTATCAAACACGAGAAGAAATGCAGCCTTGGGTTGATAAGTTGCGTCCAGAACGAGCGCCACGTTACTCTCGTGCATTCATGGAAACACTGGCGTTAGTGGTTTATAAACAACCCATTACCCGTGCTGAAATTGAAGATGTGCGCGGCGTTGCGGTGAGCAGCAGTATCTTTAAAGTCTTACTTGAACGTGAGTGGGTTAAGATTATTGGACATAGAGAAGTTCCCGGTCGTCCTGCTATGTATGGCACGACGCGTAAGTTGCTCGATTACTTCAATCTATCATCCTTGAATGAGCTACCAGATTTAGTTGAAATTAAAGATATCGATGACATAGCACCAGAGCTTATCTTGGTCGCTAATGAAGAAATTCCTGAGCAGCAACAGTTAGAATCAATGGATCCGCCAGCGGGCGAGACGCAGCATTAAATCAGAGCTTAACCGTGATATCGGTTAAGCCAATTCTTAGTTTAACCAGCAGTAACACACACAGAAAAGACTATGGCCGAGCGATTACATAAGGTGCTAGCCCGAATGGGGGTTGGTTCGCGACGAGAAATAGAAGGTTGGATCAAGGCCGGACGCATTAAAGTAGAAGGCAAGCCAGTGGCGCTCGGACAAACAGACGAGGGTCTCACTCAGGTTGAAATTGATGGCAGTGTCATCAAGCTTAATAACAAAGTAGAGACGCAGGTGCTGCTCTACCATAAGCCACATGATGAAATCTGTTCACGCAAAGATCCAGAAGGGCGTAAGACAGTCTTTGAAAAGTTGCCCGAGCCTGATAGTGGTAGTTGGATAAGTGTAGGTCGCTTGGATCTAACCACCACAGGTATTCTGCTGTTTACAAATGATGGTGATCTGGCTAATGCTTTAATGCATCCACGAGCCAGTGTTGATCGTGAATACTTGGTTCGCGTGCATGGTGGCTTATACCCTGACATTCTGCAAAACCTTAGAGATGGTGTGCAGTTAGAAGATGGCGTAGCACGCTTTACTGATGTACAGCCACGCAGTAGTAAAGGCACAAATCAATGGGTGCAGGTGGTGTTGCAAGAAGGCCGTAACCATGAGGTCAAACGCATGTTTGAGTCACAGGGATTACAGGTAACACGTCTGATCCGTATTCGCTTTGGGCCTATTTTATTAGAAGACGATTTCCGCAAGGGACGTCATCGCTTACTCTCTAATAAAGAAGTACAGCTGTTAAGATCTTTGATTGAACAATCGAAGCGAGATATCTCTGCCAGCAAATAAAATTCAAAAGGTCTTCTCAACGCTGGATGAAGCCTTGGCTGTCGATAGTTGCTGGCCAGCAGATGATGCCTTTGAGATTATGGTCGGTGCTGTTTTGACACAAAACACCTCATGGACCAATGTTGAAAAAGCGATCCAGCAGTTAAAACAGCATGAGTTACTCTCCGCAGAAGCGATGTTGGCCAGTGATGTCGCTGTACTGGCCGAAGTGATACGTCCCTCTGGCTACTACAACGTAAAGACAAAAAGGCTGTTGGCGCTGTGTAACTGGTATCTGCAGCAGGGTGGGGAGGCGCTGTTGGCAACCTGGCCCATGGCTAAACTGCGTGCTGGTTTACTCGAAGTAAACGGTGTCGGCCCAGAGACAGCCGATGATATTGTTCTCTATGCCTTCCATCATCCCGTCTTTGTCATCGATGCCTACACCCGGCGAATCTTCTCTAGGCTAGGTTTGCTTAATGAAAAAGCCCCCTATGCTGAGCTGCAATCGCAGTTTGAGCAGGCCATTCCAGCTGATGTAAAAACCTATGCACATTACCACGCACTCATTATCGAATTCGGTAAAGAGACCTGTAAGACCAAACCACGTTGTCAGGCCTGCTGTCTGCGCGATAGATGTGAGTTAGCGCAAGTTTCTTGAGAGGTAAATGACCCAGTAAGGCCTTAAAGGGTGGCGTGAGATTGAATCATTATGGTTAATATTGTGTATATTACATTTTAGTTACTAACATTTTAATTAGGTGTGTTTATATGCGTATTAATAAGAAAAGTATTCTTGGATTTGTGTTTGCTGTTTTATTGAATCAAGGTTTTGTTCATGCGAATGAGGATGCTCATTGGAGTGACTCAATTTATATCGGTGCCGGTGTAGGGCAACTCAAAATGGATAAGAGCTTTTGTAAAATATCAGCAAACATAACGTCCTGTGATAGGAAAGATACAAGTTTCAAATTTTTTGTGGGTTATCAGTTTAATACATACTTTTCAACTGAAGCAGGCTATGTAGACTTAGGAGAAATCTCACAGAAAGATAGTACAGGCTGGACTGTAGAACAGGAGTTTGACGGATTGATGTTGCATGGCGTGTTTTCTTATCCGTTTACAGATAGAGTAAGTGTCAATGCTAAAGTGGGTATTTATTCACTTAACAGGCAAGTTACTGGGAGCGGTGGTAATTTTGCAAAAGCAAAAAATGATGAAGATGTTTCTGAGATCTCTCTAGGTATTGGTCTTGCGTATGATCTGAAAAATGGTTTTGCTATGCGTGCTGAGTGGGAAAAAATAGGTGTAGAGCATAACAATGATGATCGTGCTGATTTGATTACAGCGAGTCTCTTGTACTCTTTTTAATCAAGACAGCATGGTTTAGTTATAAAATAAAGTGTCATGTCTGAGTCACCTAGGCCTGTTTGAATAGGTAACGCTAGACATGCACTTTATCAACCCACTGATCTAAAAAGCTACTTTAGGTGGAACATTTGTGACACTGCAGACTTCCTTTAGTCAGGATGTGAAAATGCAAACTAGTAACAGTTAATTAATTGTATAATCAAATACTCCACGTATAATTAATCAGTTCTGGTGATTGATTGTTGCGGGAGACAGGATCATGTCATTTCGAAAAAAAAACATAGTACCTTGTCTGTTACTGTTCTATTTCATTTTATTGAGTGGCAATATTCAAGCGGCTGAAGGCTTCTGGTCTGATTTTTATCTGGGCTTTGCTATCGGTGAGTCAGAGTTGAGTCAGGTTGATATCTGTAAACAGAGTGCAGTGCGTTGTGATCTCAAGGAAAACAGCCAAAAGCTCTTTTCTGGCTATGAGTTCAATACCTTTTTTTCAGCTGAGTTTGGTTATATGCGTTACGCTGGCTTCGAGCTAGCAAAAAATAATGAGAATCAGTTAGTCACAGATATTGATTCTTTATTCATTAACTCATTCTGGTCTTATCCTGTTTTTGATTGGGTCAATGTATTCGGTAAGTTGGGTCTTAATCGCTGGTCTATTGATGGTGATTTATTCGACAAGGGACTGTCTCCAAATGATCAGGGCTATGATATTAGTTATGGCCTTGGAATGAATTTTAGCTTGAGTAAAAGCATTGGCATCCGCACCGAGTGGGAGAGGCTGTTCTTAGATAAGAATGAGTCTGATAGTTTAATGGGAAGTATCATCCTCTCTTTTTAATCTATTTATGAATAAGCCATCTTTATATATTTTATCCCTGCTGACCCTAGCGCTCATTATTCTCACCTTGTTGAAGACACAAGGGGTCTCTTATGAGCTTACTGAGAAAATCGAAACGCGTCATGAGATCACTAAAGTAGCCGCCAGTAGCTATGTTCGAAAAGGACAACATCGTCCTATCTTCAAATCTGAAGATATCGCTAATATTGGATTTATAATCGGTTCAAGCTGCGTTGCTGTTATTGATACTGGAGCAAGTTATAACGAAGGTCTACGCTTGTTAGAGACAATTCGTGAGCTTACTGCCACACCTATTTGCTATGTGATTAACACCCATGCACACCCAGACCATATGCTCGGCAACAAAGCCTTTCAAGCAGCAGATGTGACATTTATAGGTCATCATAAACTGGCGCAAAGCTTGGCCTTGGTCGGCGATTTTTTTCTACAACGGTTACGTGCTTCTGAATATGCTACAGCGCAGGATACTGAAATCATATTTCCAGATAAGGCGGTTAGTGGCACTCTCGAGCTTGATTTAGGTGATCGTAAGTTACAGCTAACAGCCCACGCTACGGCCCATACCGCTGCTGATTTAAGTATTTATGATCCCAAGGATGATGTGTTGTGGCTTGGTGACCTCTTATTCCTCGAACATGTGCCTGCCTTGGATGGCAGCCTTCTCGGTTGGATTGCAGAACTCGAAGACTTGCGAGATAAACAGATGACAACTGTCATTCCAGGGCATGGTGCAGTGAATAAGGCTTGGCCGCAGGCTGGTCATGGGCTGTTGCGTTACCTCAGGGTATTACGTGATGAAACACGCGAGTGGATTGCTGCAGGTGGAGACATAGAAGGGGCTCAGGAGCATGTGGGATTGTCAGAGCGTGGCCTTATTATCAGTTGTTGGCACGACAGTTTTTTTTCTGACACTTTCTTTTTGGAGCTATAACCCAGGTAAAAAAACTTTTCTACGCATTAAGTAGCCAACAACCGTGAGTAGGGGCTAAATATTATTCGCTTGCTTGTAACGTTTTCAAATAGGCAATTAAATTACTTCTGTCTTGCTCTGATGGCAAGCCAGTAAAGATCATTCTTGTTCCCTTGACTACTTTCATTGGTGCTTTTAGAAATTCAGAAAGGCTTGATTCATCCCAGACCTTATTAGAGTTTTTCATGGCATCTGTGTACATCGGAAAGCTACTGAGTGAACCAGCCTTACGTCCAATAACATCATATAAGCTAGGGCCAACTTTTGATTTATCAGGTGTGATTTCATGGCAAGCTTTACAACGAACAAAGACTTTTTCACCAGCGGCTATCTCTGAAGCTAAGGTGTTGAATGACAGCGCTGAGATGAAAAGTGAAAAGATGACTTTGTCTTTGAATTTAATTGAATACATGTTACACCTGATTAATGTTGTTATTTTTAATAGATAAAATAGTATACTAATTATCGGTTTCTACCAACTCCTCATATGGCATCGGTTAGCTGTGATTTGATGCTGTATTTCTCATCTGTAACTTATGTGACGAGATTTAAAAAAATGAATCTAGCAAAATATATAATCGTTATTATTGGACTGTCTGTATCATTATTCGGTTCTCTGCAGGCAGAAGAAACTATTCGTATTGGTGTCTTGAAATTTGGCACCGTGAGTTGGGAGCTTGATGTCATTAAACGCAATCAATGGGATAAGGTTGCTGGTATTAATCTAGAAATTATTCCCTATGGTGGCAAGCAAGCAACGCTAGTTGCTCTACAAGGCGGTGCTGTTGATGTTGTTGTCAATGATTGGTTATGGGTATCGAAACAACGTGATGCGGGAAAGGCTTATACCTTCATACCTTACTCCACTGCATTAGGCAGCCTGATGGTTGCAGCTGATAGTGATATCCATGCGCCCTCAGATTTAATAAATAAGCGCTTGGGCATCGCCGGTGGCGCCCTTGATAAGAGCTGGTTGTTACTGCAAAGTTTAAGTCGGCAAGGCTATGCATTGGATCTCGCTGCAGAAGCAGAAATTAAATTTGGTGCGCCACCATTGATTAATGCCCAGTTAGAAAACCAAAGACTGGATGCTGTCCTAAATTACTGGCATTACAGCGCGCGTTTAGAAGCCAAGGGTTATCGCCAGTTAGTTTCGATAAATAATGTCTTAAACCAATTGCTTGGTTTTAAAGTTGATCTACCCATGATCGGTTATGTGTTTGATCAGAACTGGGCTAACGAACGTAAAAATTCATTGATGGCTTTTCAGTCTTTATTAGAAAAGTCACGATTACGCTTACTAAATAGCGATATGGAATGGGAAAGTCTGCGCAAACTAATGCGTGTCAGCGATGAAAAAACCTTTGCCATGCTGCGTGATGGTTATCGCTCGGGCATCCCCAAGAGTTGGTCAAAACAAGAGCGCGCTGCGGCGACGATCATGACCAGTATTTTGGCTGCAGCGGGAGGTGAAAAGTTATTGGGGCCGACAGCAACTCTCAATCGAGGAACCTTTTGGCCAGAGGTTGAATTTTAAGTGTTAATTCTTTTCGCTTAAGACCATGCCAGCAACAAATATCATGACCACCTTGTTATCGATTATATCTATTATTCTTGCGTGGCTGATTGGTTCATATTTTCTAGGTGCTGACTTACTGCCAGCGCCTAATATTGTTTTCACGCGCTTCTTACATGAGATTCAACAAGAAGCGCTGTTATTTCACACCTCCGTCACTCTCGGGCGCGTACTTTTAAGTTTTGTTATTGCCATGCTAATTGGCATTGCGCTCGGTCTAGTGATGGGGTCATCGCAACATGCTGATCAATTTTTGGATCCATGGCTAGTTTTCTTTCTCAACATCCCAGCGTTGGTGGTGATTATTCTTGCTTACATGTGGCTTGGGCTTAATGAGGTCGCGGCAATAGGTGCTGTGGCTATTAATAAAATTCCTAATGTCATTGTTACCATCAGGGAAGGTGTCAGAGCGCGTGATATAAATCTGATGAATATGGCAAAAGTATATGAATTGAGTCGATGGAAATCCTTCCGCCATGTGCTCCTGCCACAACTGTTACCGTATTTAGCTGCCTCATCGCGATCTGGTATCTCATTGATCTGGAAAATAGTCTTAGTGGCTGAGTTATTAGGTCGCAGTAACGGCATAGGCTTTCAACTGCATCTGTATTTTCAGTTATTTGATATTGCCGGCATTCTTGCCTGTGCATTAACCTTTGTCTTGATTATGCAAGCCATTGAACTGCTTATTCTTAGGCCCTTGGAGAGACATGCAAACCGCTGGCGCTAACAAAGTGAGATTAACGCTGAAGCTGCGCCAGAAGATTTTTCATGGCCTAGCCTCTGCTGCTAAAGCCGTGTTGGGTGAGGTTGATCTGAGCGTCTCTGAGAATGAGTTTGTTGCTATCACTGGGCCCTCAGGCTGTGGCAAAACCACGCTATTGAATATTATCGCTGGATTAGATACTGACTATCAGGGACAACGGCTCTTACAGAAGGGCGACACTGACGACATTGCCTGTGCCTATGTCTTTCAAAACCCTTCCTTACTGGCGTGGCGTAGTGTGGAAGAAAACATACGCTTAGTCAGCCATAGGCAGACTGATGAAGCTGAGCTTGAGCAGCTATTAAGTAACTTTGGTCTACAAGATATTCGGCATCAATACCCAAACCAAATCTCATTAGGCATGGCAAGGCGTGTCTCTCTGGCACGTGCGTTTAATACTAAGGCGCCATTGTTACTCATGGACGAACCCTTCGTCTCACTGGATGAGCACAGCGCACAACACTTACGTGAGCTATTGCTGGAGCAGGTAAAGCAGCGGGCTATCAGCGTCATCTTTGTCACCCATAACCTACATGAGGCTATTTATATGGCCGATAGACTGATTATTATGGGGGGTACGCCGGCGACCATCATTGAAGAGCTTATGCTGGGCGATGATCGAGGTAATAGGCAAGAGCAGGGGATTCAGCAATTCAAGTCAGCGCTTATTGCTCGCTATCCGACTATCTTGCTCTAAGTTTATGATTAGGTTGTAAGGTGATTTTTTAACGAGAATCAAGCGCTCAATTTAAGCTCAGTTGGTTATCTACCTCGGTGAGCGCATTGATTATGTCACGGCATAACTATCTGCCCATCAGAGGCGCACTAGCTGTCCAGTAACGGCCTTACTTTCTGCACCTAAGAAATATAGGTAGGGATTAGTCACTTCTTCCGCCGGTGGGAATTCATTAGGGTTGAGGCCCGGATAGTTATGTGTGCGCAGGTGAGTGCGTACCTTGCCGGGATGGATGCCATTGACTCTGATCTGCTGGTCACCATCAAGCTCTTCAGCAAGGATGTTCATGAAGCTCATTTGTCCTGCTTTGCTGACGCCATAAGCGCCCCAATAGGCTTTGCTCGCCTCATCAATGCTAAACAGAATGCTTGGATCTGCGCTCTTCTTTAAAAGCGGTAAGCAGGCGCGAGTGAGTAAGAAGGGCGCATGGATATGCAGTGTGACCAACTTAGACCAGAGTGTGACATCGGTTTGCGTTAGTGGTGTTAATCCTCCAACTCTAGCAGCGTTATGAACTAGGCCATCAATACGTCCATACTCTTCATGCACCGACTTGGCGACGGTTTGATAATCATCCGCACCTGCACTTTCAAGGTCGATGTTAAGCATCGCGGGTTGGGCCTTACCTAAGGCCTCTATCTCATCGTAGGTTTCTTCTAAGCGCTTTAGGTCTTTTGCTACGAGTAAAACGGTGGCACCATATTTAGCGGCATCCATAGCGAGGGCTTTGCCGATACCCCGAGTGGCTCCCGTGATCATGATGATGCGATCTTCTAGGCAATCCGCTGCTGGTGTGTAGTTTGCGATATCCATGCTTTATTTATCTTCTTCTAGTTTCGGTAAATTGATGTCGCGTGTGCGCTCATCAATGGTTGGGATGTTAGCAATTTCTTCTTTTGCCTGTACACCAAGCTCGGTAAATTTGCGTGCACCCGGGAGTACGTTTCTTTCTAATGAGCCAACCGCCTTGTTGTAATGGCTAACACTAGTATCTAAGCTCTTGCCGATTTTTTGTAAATGTTCAGCAAAGGTATGCAGACGTTTATAGAGATTTTTTGCGAGGTCACGTATTTCTTCTGCATTTTTAGACATCGCCGCCTGTTGCCAGCCATAGGCTACCGAACGCAGCAGTGCAACCAAGGTTGTTGGTGTCGCAAGGATGACGCGGTTGGCAAAGGCGTCTTCTAATAACTTACTGTCATAGTCTAAGGCCGAGGTGAGGAATTGTTCACCAGGAATAAAGAGAATGACAAAATCTGGAGATTGTTTGAACTGTGCCCAGTAAGCTTTGCTGGCAAGTTCCTTCATGCGCTCACGCACCTTACGTGCATGATGCTGTAAGTGCGCTTCGCGTTGTTTTGCATCACTGCATTGGGAAGCACTTAAATAGGCATCTAAGGGGGTTTTAGCATCGACGATGAGGTCACGTTGTTCCGGCATGCGTACGACCATGTCGGGGCGCATATTATTACTGCCCTCAACTTCAGTATGTGCCTGTTCTTCAAAGTCACAGTGATTAACCATGCCAGAAAGTTCAGCCAGACGACGTAAGGTCATCTCACCCCATTGACCGCGCACCTCTGGACGGCGAAGCGCCTGCACCAGTTGTTCAGTCTCTGAGCGCAGCCCCTGTTGTGCTTCATTAACCAGTCTGAGTTGTGCCGACAAGGCGCCGTAAGATTCTTTACGGTCTTTTTCTATACTCGATATTTGATGTTCAGTTTTCTGTAAGGCCTCATTAATTGGCTTCAGTAGGGTCTCAATTGATTTCTCTTTGGCGGTCAGGTTGGCTTCAGCTTGATTTTGAAAGATGCCTAACTTTTGCTGTGCCAACTGCAGGAAGGATTCACTGTTGGCTTCAAAGGCCTTTTTCGAAAGGCTGTTAAAGCTCTCAAGAATCTGTTCACGACTCTCTTCTATGGAGGCGAGTTTTTGTGCGAGTTGAGCACGTTCCAGTTGTAGTTCTGTATCTAGTTTTTGCTTCTCAGCCGCTAGTGTTTGCTTTTCAGCAGAGAGGGTTTGGAGCTTGCTCTCATAGCGATTACGAGTAAAAAGATGGGCCGCTAAGGCGCCGAGTAGTAGGGCGAGGACAACACTTAATAAGAGTAGAGTATTCAATTTAGTTTTTGACCTTGGAAATACACGGGCTGAGACTGATAATTTGCTGTATGGCTAGTGGCTGATCAATAACAAAATCAGCGCCCCAGGTGTTGACGTCCATCTGCGGGTCAACATAACCATAGGCTGCCACTGCAGTATACATGCCTGCTGCATTACCGGCATGGATGTCGCGCGGATCATCACCCACATAGAGGCAATGCTGCGGTTGCCGCTGAATCTGTTGGCAGGCTAGTAGTAAAGGTTCCGGATGGGGCTTACGTAGCGGCAGGGTGTCACCACTGACAACACAGGCAGCACGCTGCTCCAGCCCCATCTGGGCGAGTACTTGTGCGGTTAACCAGCCCGGTTTGTTGGTCACCACTCCCCAAGGAATATTACTGGCTTCAAGCCATTCTAGAATGCTTTTTATACCGGCATAAGCCACGGTATCGACACAGATAGCAGCGTTATAGTGATCAAGAAATTGTAATCTTAGACGTTCAAACTCAGCACTATCAATGACCTCAGGAAAGCCTAGACGGGTCAGGGCAAAGCTGCCCTGTGAGACTTGGCTGCGTGCAATCTGGCGATCAGCAGGGGGGCGTCCAAGTGTGGCCAAGAGCGCATCTAGAGCGTTGACAAGGTCGTCGGCGGTATCCAGTAGTGTGCCATCTAAATCAAATAAAACGGCCTCTACTGGGAGCAGTGAATCACTGGCTGCATTATTCATGGTGTCTGCTTAAACTGGCCGCTTGGCATGCATCATATAGTTAACGCTAACGTCTTTGCCTAGCCAGTACTTTCCACTGAATGGGTTATAGCTCATACCGATTAGATCTTGGTTGGCTAAGCCTGTGGTACGAATCCAGTCATCGAGCTCTGCCGGTTTAATGAACTTGGCATATTCATGTGTGCCCTTGGGCAGTAGGTTGAGGACGTACTCAGCACCAACAATAGCGAATAAATAAGATTTTGGATTGCGATTAATAGTAGAGAAGAAGAGGTCGCCACCAGGCTTAACCAAGGTTGCACAGGCCTGGATAATTTTATCCGGCTGTGGAACGTGTTCTAACATTTCTAGGCAGGTGACAACGTCATAGCTGGCTGGCTCAAGTTCGGCCAAGGCCTCCGCTGAAATCTTTTCATATTCGACATTAGCCGCTGTTTGTTGTGCATGCAGCTTGGCCACTGATAAGCCCGCTGTGGCTAAATCGATGCCTTTAACCGTGGCACCACGTAGAGCCATGCTCTCGCTGAGAATGCCGCCACCACAACCAATATCAACAACCTTTTTGCCATTGAGTCCGGCTTTCTCATCAATATAGTTTAGGCGCAGTGGATTGATGTCATGCAGTGGTTTGAATTCACTGTCTTTGTCCCACCAACGGGCGGCAAGGTCATCAAACTTGTCTAGCTCTTCTTTATCAAAGTTTTCCATAAGATCCTCATGCCTAGTGCATGCCGTAATGACTGCGCTAGGGTATCTAGGGTTGAATGCGCTGACGCCAGCTGTGGGCCTTGGTGATGATCTCGTCTTCACTCACCGTGGTTAGGCTGCGTTTGCGTAATAGTTGTCGGCCAGCAACAAAAACATCTTCTACTTGAGCACGGTCTACGGCGTAAAGTAGATGACTGTAAGCATCATAAATAGGTTGTGCCTCTAAGCTGCTGCAATCGATTGCAATAATGTCAGCCGCCTTACCTTTTTCTAAAGAGCCAATTTCATCGCCTAAACCCAGTGCAGTGGCTGCATCTAAGGTCGCAGCACGCACCGCGAGTCGCGCATTAAAGGCCGCAGCATCTCCACTAACGCCCTTAGCTAATAAGGCCGCAGTACGCATTTCTGAGAATAGATCGAGGTCATCGTTGCTAGCACTACCATCGGTACCTAGTATAACGCTGCAGCCATTTTTCAAAAGTTCGTTTACAGGGCAAAAGCCACTGGCCAGTTTTAGATTGGATTCAGGGCAATGCACGACAGTGACGCCAGCTTCAGCAACAAGGCTGATTTCTTCTGCAGTGAGCTGTGTCATGTGCACCGCAAGTAGATTGGGATTAATCAGCCCTAGTTCTTGTAATCTGGCGATAGGACGTTTGCCATGTTCCTTAATACTGTCTTCTATTTCACTGGCTGTTTCATGAATATGCATATGCACGGCGAGGTCTAACTCATTGGCATAGCTGTTGAGTTTTTTTAGGCTGTCATCGCTAACGGTGTAAGGAGCATGAGGGGCAAATACGACATTCACTAGTGGGTCAGTCTTATATTGATCAAACAAGTCGAGGCCCTTGGCAAAGTACTCATCGACCGTACTCGCATAGGCACTTGGAAACTCAATAATAATCATCCCAACGACACTGCGCATGCCAATCGCCGAGGCCGCTCTCGCGGTTGCTTCTGGGAAGAAATACATGTCGTTAAAGCAGGTAATGCCACCACGCAGCATCTCAGCAATAGCCAGTTCACTGCCATCATGCACAAACTGAGCATCGACCCAGCGACTCTCAGTGGGCCAGATACTCTCGTTTAACCAGCGCTGTAACGGTAGGTCACTACCGAGGCCCTTAAGTAAGGACATCGCGGCATGACTATGGCCGTTTATTAGCCCCGGCATTAGGATATGCTCGTTATATTCAATATGTTGGTTGGCTTGGTATTGCTCTAAAGCCTCTGTGGTTGGCAACAGGTCAACAATACGGCCTTGATCAATCGCTATTGAATGATCAATTAGAATGGAATCTTGCGGGTCGACGGGGATTACCGTGCCGGCAGAGAGTAATGTTTGGATAGATCGCATAAGCGCAACTTACCCTGCATGGGGCCTGCCAGCAAGCAACAGCACTGATAGCGCAGAGTATGTTGCACAGTTATCGATAAATCGTAGAGATAAAACCAAGGAAATTAGAGATGCAGCCATCATTACCCAACCGTGCCATTGAATGGCGAGAACACTGTTTGTTTTTGCTGGATCAGCGTTACCTGCCGCTGACAGTTGATTTTCTAAAGATTGAAACGCCACAACAAGCCTTTGCTGCGATTCAAAATATGGTAGTGCGTGGTGCTCCAGCAATAGGCATTACAGCGGCCTATGCCGTGGTTTTATCGGCACAGCAACATAGCCTAGCCAACAGTGAGAATTCAGAAATAGAAGTGATTAAGCGCCTGATTGCAGCTGATATTGATCACATCGCCTTGGCGCGTCCGACAGCAGTCAATCTAGCGTGGGCCTTGGCGGCTATGCGCAAGGTTCTTCAGCAGTGCATTTCATCTGATCTGGTGAGCAGCTTAGAGCAGGCGGCGATAGAGATGCAGCAGGCCGATATTGTGGCTAATCAACGCATGGGTGAATTAGGGGCTGCCTATATAGAGAAGGGTTCGGCGGTGATGACGCATTGTAATGCCGGTGCCTTGGCGACTGCTGGCTATGGTACGGCGCTGGGTGTGATTCGTTCAGCGCATGCATTGGGCAAGCTCTCCTCTGTTTATGCTAATGAGACGCGGCCCTGGTTTCAGGGGGCACGCCTGACCGCATGGGAGCTGCAGCAAGAGGGGATAACGACACGGTTGATTGTTGACTCGGCCGCAGCGAGCGTGATGCAGCAGAACGCTATTGAATGGGTCATTGTCGGTGCTGATCGTGTTGCTGCCAATGGTGATGTGGCGAATAAGATTGGTACTTATGCACTGGCTGTTTTGGCGAGGTATCACGGCAAGAAGTTTATGGTGGTCGCCCCGCATAGCACGATAGACATGATGACCCCAAGCGGCGCTGATATTGAAATTGAAGAGCGTGCAGGCAGTGAGCTGACAGAATTACAGGGGGCCGCTTTTGCAGCACCTGAGGTGTCGGCATGGAACCCTGTGTTTGATGTTACTCCAGCAAATTTAATCGATGTTCTGGTGACTAATCGCGGCGTTATTGAGGCGCCTAATCGGGCTAAAATTGAAGCCTTGATGGCGTAGTTGAAGGCTCGTTTATAGCCATCATTAGAAGGCTGGGAAAGCAGCTGGCTAGCGCTTGATTTTTTGTCTTGAAAAGCACCGGAATGGGCAAATTTGTGGTATACTTTTCGGACTATATAAGCAATAAAAAACCTGAGCAAAATCAATGGCTTCAGTAGCTAAAGAGATTATAAGTGTAAATCTAGAAGACGAGATGCGTCGTTCCTATTTGGACTACGCAATGAGTGTCATCGTCGGCCGTGCTTTACCCGACGTTCGTGATGGCTTAAAGCCAGTCCATCGACGCGCTTTATTCGCGATGCATGTTTTGGGTAACGACTGGAACAAAGCCTATAAAAAGTCTGCCCGTGTGGTCGGTGACGTGATTGGTAAATATCACCCGCATGGTGATACCGCGGTGTATGACACGATTGTTCGTATGGCGCAGGATTTCTCAATGCGATACCCGCTAGTTGATGGCCAAGGTAACTTTGGTTCTGTTGACGGCGATGCACCTGCTGCGATGCGTTATACCGAAGTGCGTATGGCTAAGATCGCGCATCAAGTTTTAGCAGATCTCGAAAAAGAAACGGTTGATTTCAACGCTAACTACGATGAATCCGAGCATGAACCTTCGGTTATGCCCTCGCGTGTGCCTAATCTCCTGGTTAACGGTTCCTCTGGTATCGCTGTGGGTATGGCGACGAATATTCCGCCACACAACCTCACTGAAGTTATTAATGCCTGTCAGGCAATGATTGAGCAACCCGATATTACCGTTGCTGAGTTGATTGAGATCATGCCGGGGCCAGATTTTCCAACAGCCGCTATTATTAATGGTCGCCAAGGGATACACGAAGCCTACGAAACAGGCCGTGGCCGTGTTCACATCCGCTCGCGCAGTCATATCGAAGTTGATGAAAAGAGCTCTAAGGAAAAGATTGTTGTTACTGAGTTGCCTTATCAAGTTAATAAAGCACGCCTACTTGAGAAGATTGCTGAGTTAGTTAAAGACAAGAAGATTGAGGGCATTACCGAGCTGCGTGATGAGTCTGATAAGGACGGTATTCGCGTTGTTATTGAGCTACGCCGTGGTGAAGTCAGTGAAGTCATCCTCAACAACCTTTACAAGCAAACACAGATGCAAAATGTGTTTGGTATTAATATGGTGGCCTTGGTTGATGGTCAGCCACGTCTACTGACACTGCGCCAGATTCTGCAGGCGTTCTTACGACATCGTCGTGATGTGGTCACTCGCCGAACTATATTCGAGCTACGCAAAGCACGTGAAAAAGCCCATGTTTTAGAGGGGCAAGCGGTAGCGCTAGCGAATATTGATGAAGTGATTGCAATGATTAAGGCTTCAACAAATCCTGCAGAAGCGCGAGCAGCCTTACTGCAAACAGCCTGGCAGCCTGGTGCTGTCACCGATATGTTAGAGCGCGCAGGTGCGGGTGCTTCTCGTCCGGAAAATACGCCAGATGAGATGGGTTTACATGATGGTCAGTACTTCCTATCTGAAGTACAGGCACAGGCAATCCTTGATTTGCGTCTGCATCGATTAACGGGCTTAGAACAAGATAAAATTGTTAGTGATTATGCTGATTTAGTCAGTTTGATCGAAGGTTTATTGTTGATTCTCTCTAGTCCTGAGACCTTGATGAAGGTCATTCAAGATGAACTCGCCGAGATAAAAGAAAACTTTGGTGATGAGCGCCGCACTGAAATTAGTTCAGCGCGAGTTGATCTCAGCCTAGAAGACTTAATTCAAGAAGAAGATGTCGTTGTTACCCTCTCTCATGCGGGCTACGCAAAGTCACAGCCATTGGATGTCTATCAAGCACAGCATCGTGGTGGTCGTGGTAAGGCGGCAACCTCAGTTAAGGATGAAGATTTTGTTGATAATCTATTTGTCGCTAATACACATGACACAATCTTATGCTTCTCGAGCTTAGGTAAAGTTTATTGGATGAAGGTTTACGAGTTACCTCAGGCGGGCAGAACTTCGCGAGGCAAACCTATCGTCAACCTACTGCCACTGCAAGACGATGAGCGCATTAATGCCATCTTGCCAGTGAAAGATTTCACGCAGGAGGCATTTGTCTTCATGGCAACCAGTCAAGGTGTGGTGAAGAAGACGCCATTAGAAGATTTCTCACGGCCACGCTCCAGCGGCATTATCGCTTTGGACCTTCGTGATGGTGATCATCTCATTGGTGTTGAAATAACCACCGGTGAATATGATGTGATCTTAGTTGCGAGCACCGGTAAGTCGATCCGTTTTGCCGAGCAAGACGTACGTCCAATGGGACGAACTGCAACCGGTGTGCGTGGTATGCGCATCGATGAAGCCCATGAAGTCATTTCAGTCATGGTTGTCGAGAAGAATGATGAAACGCATCAGGTCTTGATTGGAACCGCGAACGGTTTTGGTAAGCGTACGCCAATGCACGATTTCCCGCAGCAAAAACGCGGTGGTCAGGGTGTGATTGCAGTGCAAACAACAGACCGCAATGGTGATGTCATCGGTGCCGTGATGGTGGCTGAAGATGACCAAGCGATGTTGATTACTAACCGTGGTACTTTGGTGCGCACGGCAGTACATGAGATCTCGTCTATGGGGCGTAACACGCAAGGTGTGACCTTGATTCGCCTAGGTGAAGATGAACAGATGACAGAGATTGAGGCCGTGCAAACGCTAGAGGGTGTAGCCGATATTTCAGTTGATACAGCAGAAAATGCTGATAATGACTCAGTCGATGACGATACAACAGATAATGGCGAGCCAACGATTCACTAGCGGTCTGCACAGAGTTGCAGACTGAGCTTACCTTTTAGGATAGCTTATGGCTCAGCGTCAACATTATTTTGCAGCAGGTCCGGCAGCTTTGCCGGACAGCGTTAAGCAACAAATTCAGCTGGATATTGCAGAGTATGGCAACAGCGGTCTGTCTATTCTTGAACTTGGCCATCGCTCTCCTGAGTTTGCCATCATTATTGAACAAGCACGTCAATTACTGCGTTCTCTTTACGCCATTCCTGATCACTTCGAGATTCTCTTCATGCAGGCCGGCGCGACCGCCCAGTTTGATGCCATCCCACTAAATTTACTGTCTAATAAGTCGCTGATGACCTATGTCGATAGTGGCCATTGGTCTCGTCGTGCGGCTGAGTTTGCAGAAAAATATGGACGTGTGCAGCGACTCTCGGCAGTCAGTGAAGCTAAGTCTGTAGATGCTGATGTAATGCCTAGTGAACGCGCTGATTGGCAGATTACAGCGGATAGTGCTTATATTCATATGACTCCGAATGAAACCATTGAGGGCATTCAAATAGCTGATATCAGTGATGCCAATGTCCCTGTGGTGGCCGATATGACGTCCTGCTTATTAATGCGAGCAATTGATTTTGAACGCTATGATTTGGTCTATGCCGGGGCGCAGAAAACACTGGGTATTGCCGGTGTCACCCTTGTTATTGTGCGTCAAGACTTACTGCAGCAAGCCACAGAGCAAACCCCTTATATGCTGCGCTACGATATTCATGCCGAGCAGCAATCAATTGTGAACACCAGCCCAGTTTTTGCCGTTTATTGTGTGTTACGAATGCTGCAATGGTTAAAAGCTCAGGGCGGTTTAGCACCGATGCTAGCGGCAGCTAATGAGCGCTCATCACTGCTATATAAGGCGATTGATGAGCAACCACTAACCAGTAATAAGGTTTCGTCGGAGCTGCGATCGTCAATTAATGTGTGTTTTGATATTGCCGGCGAAAAGCGATTACAACAGTTTTTAGCTGAGGCTGAGATGCAGGGACTGCTCGGTTTGGCAGGGCATCGTCATCACGGGGGTGTCCGTGCGAGCATGTATAACGGCACTACATTATCCGCAGTTGAATCCTTAGCCGAGATGATTACGGCACTCTAAACCTGATAATACTGACGATACCAGCGCACAAAATTCTCGATGCCGAGCTCAATCGGTGTCTCTGGCTGGTAAGAAAAATCAGCGATTAAGTCTGTCACATCCGCATGCGTATCGAGCACATCACCTGCCTGCATTGGCAATAAGTTTCGTTTTGACTTTTTACCCAGACAATCTTCTAAGACTTCAATATAGCGAATCAGCTCGGTCGGCTGTTGGTTGCCAATGTTATAAATACGATAGGGTGCGTGACTACGACTGGCTTGTGCAACTGCGCTGTTATAGCTTGGATTTGCCTCAGGCGCCTGATCCAATACGCGCAGCAGACCTTCAATAATGTCGTCGATGTAAGTGAAATCACGCTGGTGTTTACCGTAGTTATAGACGTCGATAGCTTCACCCGCCAAAATCTTTTGAGTGAACTTAAACAGCGCCATATCAGGTCGACCCCAAGGGCCATAGACGGTAAAAAATCTCAGTCCGGTTGAAGCCACATCAAACAAGTGGGCATAGGTATGAGCCATTAATTCATTGGTTTTCTTGCTTGCAGCATACAGGCTGAGTGGGTGATCAACGCTGTCATTAACACTGAAGGGGAGTTTGCTGTTACTGCCATAAACTGAGCTACTGGAGGCAAAGACCAGATGCTCTACTGGATAATGACGACAGGCTTCTAAAATATTCATGAAGCCAACGATATTAGAGTCAATATAAGCGTGTGGGTTTTCTATTGAATAACGCACACCGGCCTGTGCGGCTAAATTGACGACGCGATCGGGACGTTCCTGCTCGAATAAATGATTGATGGCATCACGATCTTCGAGGGCTATCTGATGGTGCTGATACGAAGGATAGTCTTGAATTCTCGCAAGTCGAGCTTGTTTTAAGCGTGGTGAATAGTAGTCATTAAGGTTATCAACCCCAATCACTTCGTCACCACGTTGCAACAGACATAAGCTGAGTGCATTACCAATAAATCCGGCTGAGCCAGTAACTAGAATTTTCATGAGTTATAGTCACGTTGCACTGAAGTGATGTCAAACACTGAATTCGACTCTTTTATGGGGCATCTTTCGTTGTCGCTAGCCGCTGTAAGGAATTTCAGGGTAGAATGGCGCGCTATTTTGTTACTGAATAATGCTACCGGGTTTGATTTTACTGCTGCCTCGGTTTCAAGTTAGGCGCAGTTGGCAATTCGAAAGACTTCATTGGATAAATAGTAATGGTAACAGTGGCACAGGTTTTGGACGTGGTGGCAGAGAGTTTGGGCTGTACTATCGATGTGCGTGCAATGCAGGCAGAAGATGCCCTTTTAGGAGCACTCCCAGAGCTTGATTCAATCGGTATCGTTGGCCTAATTACAGCGCTGGAGAGTCGATTTAATATTCAATTTGAAGATGATGATCTGGATGCAGAGGTGTTTGCAACCGTGGCGTCATTACAGACGCATATCAATGCCCGAGTAGAGCCCTCATAAAACGCCTCTGAGCACCCAATCTACGGCCTTAGAGTAGAATCTCATGCGCGGCTGGATGACCTAAAAAGTCTTTAGGACTGGCCGAATAGCCATAGGCGCCGGTTTGAAATACCGCAACATAATCACCAATATCCGCCTTCGGCAGAATAATATGTTTTGCCAAAATATCTAATGGCGTACACAACGGACCAACGATGGTGACTTTCTCAAGGTCACTGTTATCAGTGGCCTGCAGTTTATTTGCAATCAACACAGGATAGTTTTTGCGGATAACCTGACCAAAATTGCCACTCGCAGCAAGACTATGGTGCAGGCCACCATTAGCAATTAGAAAAGTCTCGCCACGTGAGATTTTTTTATCGGTGATCTTGCAGAGATAGACGCCCGCATCGGCAACTAGATAACGGCCCAACTCTAAAATAATATCGGTTTCTGCAAAAACTGATGCATAGTCTTGCATCAGCGTATGCAGGTGTTGTCCGACAGCAGCGAGATCTAATTCTTCTTGGCCAGCAAAGTAAGGCACACCAAAACCACCGCCAACATTAAAGCAGGGTAATGGCCGGCCAAGCTCTTGGCTTAATTGAGCTCCCAGTGCAAAGGTTTGCGTCATCGCTTCATTGATTGCATTGGCAGAAAGGTTTTGTGAGCCAGCGTAGATCTGGATGCCACGGAAGTTCAATCCTGAGGCGAGTATTTTTTCTAGTATCGGTAAGGCTGTTTCAGCATCAACCCCAAACGGCTTAGCACCACCAGCCATCTGCATACCAGAGCTCTTAAGCTCAAAATCGGGGTTCAGTCTGAGTGCAACATGCGCTGTTTTTTTGAGATGTTGGCTGAGATTAATAACACGCTTTAATTCGGTCTCTGACTCGATATTCAGAGTGCAATCTGATTCGATGGCTAATTTTAATTCATCGAGTGATTTGCCTGGGCCGGCAAAGCTGATGTTTTCTCCAGCTATGCCAAGGTTTAATACGTTTTGCAATTCGCCGCCCGAGGCAACATCTAAACCGTCACAATGTGGGCTTAACCAAGCGACTAGATCGGCCATTGGGTTAGCTTTTACCGCGTAATGTAGCTGGATACTGGCTGGCATAGTGGCACGTAAAGCCACTAGTTTTTGTTTTATACGCTGCTTTGAATAAACATAAAAAGGACGCTCGAATTGATCCAGTTCTATAGGCGTCTGTGCTGCGATAGCAAGACAGTTTTCGTGTTGCGAAAAGTAGACTAAGGGGTCGATATGCTTTGGTTTATTCATGCCACAATTTTAATGTCGTGTTCTTAATGCTATTGCAAAAAAATGCGCTGTAATTGATTACGATCTATCTTAGCATTGCTGGTCATTGGGAATTGTTGTAATCGTATGATTTGTTTCGGCTGCATGTAATTAGGCAGGCAACGTTTGAGTTCACTCTCAAGGTCTTTATTAAGCTCACTGTCTGCTGCTGTCTGTATGTAGAGTATGATGCTTTGGCCGCGCACGGCATCTTCAATGCCGAGTGCACAGGCCAGTTCAACGGCATGATGAGCGCAGGCTAATGATTCGATTTCATCTGGACTAATACGATAACCTGAGCTCTTAATCATGTTGTCGTTACGGCCTATAAAATAGAGATAACCGTCTTTATCCCGGCGTACTTGATCGCCTGACCAAACTGCTAGCTGTGTGTCATTTTCACTCTTCTGTGCCCACAGAGGTAAAGGCTTAAAGACAGCAGCAGTGGCTTCGGCTTGGTTCCAGTAACCTAGTGAAACCAGCGCGCCTGCCTGAACTAACTCGCCTACTTCGTCTGTGCTGCAGGCTTGACCTTGAGTATTGACAACAAATAACTCGGTTTGTGGGATGGCTCGGCCGATGGATCCGCGTCGCCGACTAAATTCTGCAGTAGGTAAGTAACTGGCACGAAAGGCTTCAGTGAGCCCATACATCAACACAATTTTGTTGCTGCCTAGGTGTTTCTCTAGCTGGGTTAGAGTGGTTTCAGGTAAGGCCCCTCCAGAGTTGGTGATAATCCGTAGTTGTTGCTTAACCGCTGTTGGCCATTCAAGTTTAGCCATTGGATTCCAGAGTGAAGGAACCCCTGCTAACACCGTGATAGCACGTTTTTCTAAGGTGACTAGGACATCATGCGGTAACAAATAATCCATCAGTACAACTTCAGCACCAGCAATTAGACCACTAAGGATTTGATTTAAACCATAATCAAAACTCAGGGGTAATAAAGCGAGAATGCGATCGCTATCAGCTAACGTTAGATAGTCCTTCACCACTGCTGAGCCGACGCATAGATTGCTCTGGCTGAGCATCACACCCTTCGGCGCACCAGTGCTGCCAGAGGTGTACAAAATCATCGCGATCGACTTAGGATCGAGAGCATTTGTCTCTGCTGGCAAGGGTTCATCTATGACCGCAGTGGATGCTAAATCACTCCATGTTAGTAGCTTCTGATTATTTAATAGCGGCCTAGACTGTGGCATGTCCTCAGTTAGGATAACTCGCTTTAAGGTATGGCAATGTCCTAGACGTGACTGAATTTGCTTGAGCCCAGCGAGATTACTGATCAGTACTGTAATGTCTGCATCAAGCAAAATATGCTCAATCTGAGCGGGTTTTAAGAGCGGATTAAAAGGCACTACGGTGAGTCTGCAGAGTAGGCAGGCAAGCACTGCGCAGACTGTATCGATGCTCTTATTAGCATGCACTGCAATATGCTCTCCCGGCTGCAGATTGAGCTGGCGTAAGCCGGCAGCATAATGGTCAACACGCTGTTCTAGCTCGGCATAGCTGAGGCATTGCTGCTGCTGGCGCAAGGCAACATGATTGCTTCGCCTGAGGCTGCGTTCAAAGATTTGATGGCTTATCGTGGTTTGCATAGCGCTAATCTAGCACGGCCACGTTTTTCTGTGCAGTAATAGCTGTTAATAGGCTGTCAGAAAGCGCTTATTTTAGAAAGAGTTGCAGCCACATAGGGAACAGTCAGAAAGATTTGCTGATATACTTGTAAGGAGTATAGAAAGCATTCATTTTTCGAGCAAGATACTTGCTATTAGATGGGTTATTGACCGAGTTTAAACGAGGCCAATGGCGGCATCTCTTTAAGTTAATTTCAGATGAGTAAAGATTTAAAAAAGTTACGTGACCGTATAGACGCCTTAGATGAACAGATCCTCGGTTTGATTTCAGCACGAGCACAGTGTGCGCATGATGTCGGTGAGATTAAACGTGCAGAAGACGAGAATGTTGAGTTTTATCGTCCAGATCGTGAAGCTCAGGTGCTACGAAGTATTGCCGAAATGAACTCAGGGCCTTTCAGTGATGAGGTTGCTGTGCGTCTATTTCGTGAATTAGTCTCTGCCTGCCTAGCGCTGGAAAAACCCTTAAATATAGCCTTCCTTGGGCCTAAGGGTACTTTTACGGAAGAAGCGGCTAGCAAGCATTTTGGGCATGCTGTCGCGACCCTAGCGCAAGACTCTATTGATGAGGTATTCCATGCTGTCGAGACTAGTTTGGTCGATTATGGTGTCGTCCCAGTAGAAAACTCTAGCGAGGGTAGTGTTAGTCGTACTCTAGATAACTTCATTAATTCACCACTGCAAATCATTGGTGAGGTGGAGCTGAAGATTCATCATTGTTTGTTGACCCAAGAGCACTCGGCCTTGGAGTCGATCAAGGTTGTCTATGGACATCAACAAGCGCTGGCGCAATGTCGTAAATGGTTGCAGGCTAATTTGCCTCAGGCCTCACAGCAGGTGGTTGCGAGCAATGCGCAGGGTGCCTTACTCGTGGTTGAAGAAAAGCATAGTGCTGCTATTGCCAGTGCTGCTGCTGGAGTGCAATACGAGCTGCATAGTCAGGCGCAGAATATTGAAGACCTAACGGAAAACACAACACGTTTCCTAGTCTTAGGGCGCAAAGGTGTCGAGGCTTCAGGCATCGATAAAACGAGTTTAATGGTGAGTGCTCCGAATAAGCCGGGTTCCCTAGCGCAGATGCTGGCGACACTGGCAGATAATAAAGTGAGCCTGTCTCGTATCGAGTCACGGCCATCACGGGGTACCAATTGGGAATATGTTTTCTTTTTAGACCTACAAGGCCACGTCAGTGATCAGCAACTAGCAAATGCCTTGGCAGCATTGTCTGGGAACGCCGATCTGGTCAAAGTATTAGGTTCATATCCACAGGCTTTGCGTTAGGACTAGACAGCTATGTCAGTAAAAATAGAGTGCCTATGTATTATCGGTTTGGGCTTGATAGGTGGTTCTCTAGCAGCCGCTCTGCGCAGCAAAAATCCGGAATTAAAATTAATTGCGATTGATCGTGATAGTGAAACTCTGCGCTCAGCAAAAAGCTCAGGACTGATCGATGAGGGCTACAGCTCGGTTACTGAGCTCAGTGATATTCCTCAAGTGGCCGTAGTCGCTGTTCCCGTTTCAGCAATGCGCTCTGTGTTCGTAGCGATAAAACCATGGTTTCAACACTGTCTGGCTATTACTGATGTAGGTAGTACGAAACAAAGTGTCTTGGATGATTTGGCCAGTGTTTTAAGTCCAGAACAAAGTGGTTGTTTTGTGCCAGGGCATCCGATTGCCGGTCGTGAACAAAGCGGGCTAGCCGCAGCATTAAGTGATCTATTCCAAGGGCGTAGAGTTATCCTCACACCCACAGAAAAAACACGTACTAAGAGCACCGCTATTGTTAGCCAGTTATGGCAGCAAGCGGGAGCAGAAGTAGAAGAACTATCACCCCATGACCATGATGAGATTTTAGCGGCGACCAGCCACCTACCGCATGCCTTAGCCTTCTCTTTAGTGCGCTGTTTGACACAAAAACATGATGGCGAAGAGATTTTTCGTTATGCAGCCGGTGGTTTTGCTGATTTCTCACGGATTGCATCCAGTGATCCAGCACTCTGGCGTGGCATCTGTTTGGCTAACCAAGATGCCTTATTACGTGCGATTAATCTTTTTGAGGTGCAGCTCGGCGAGCTAAAATTAAATTTAGAAAAAGCTGATGGTGACGCCTTAGAAGCTATGTTTCATGTGGCGAAGACGGCGCGTGATCAGTACCCAGGCTAGGTCGTTGCAGCAACACGATAATTTGTCATTTATTGCGTTTAATTTTTATAGTTAAATGCGGCGCATTATCCTTCAGTCCTATAACTAACAGCAGGGCAGTTGAATCGCTCTCATTCATTCTCAAAGGAAGTAACAGTTTGAAGTTTGTAGTCACACCTAGACGTGAATTTGCCGGTAACTTTAAAGTGCCTGGCGATAAATCAATTTCACATCGTGCCGTAATGTTTGCGGCTATTGCTGAAGGCGAGTCACGCATCCAAGGCTTTCTGGAAGGCGAGGACTGTCTTGCCACACTCAATGCCTTTGCTGCCATGGGTGTTCAAAGCCAGCGCTTAGATAATGGTGACGTCTTAGTGCAAGGTGTTGGTAAGCATGGTTTGAAAGCACCGCTTACTGATCTTGATATCGGTAATTCGGGTACGTCTATTCGCTTGTTAAGCGGTTTGTTGGCCGGACAATCATTTGCTAGCTGTCTGCGCGGTGACCATTCATTAATGACACGTCCGATGCGCCGTGTCTGTGATCCATTAACGCTGATGGGTGCTGATGTCAGCACTGCTGCAGATGGATCTCCACCGCTAGAGGTGCGACCCGTCAAGCAGTTACAAGGTATAGAGTATGCCTTGCCAGTAGCTAGCGCGCAGGTTAAATCAGCGATTCTGCTTGCCGGTTTATACGCCCAAGGTGAGACGACAGTGATTGAGCCAAAGGCAACGCGAGATCACACCGAGCGCATGTTACAGGCTTTTGATTACCCCATTAAAAAGCAGGGTAATCGTATCAGTCTCAGCGGTGGGCATAGTTGGCAGGGTCGGACATTACAGGTGCCAGCCGATATTTCTTCAGCGGCCTTTTTTATTGTCGCAGCCTGCATTGCTAAGAGCGGTGAGGTGGTCTTGCCTAATGTCGGTTTAAATCCAACGCGCACCGGTGTGATAGATATCTTATTGGCGATGAATGCAGACATTGAGATTCGTGATCAAGAGGTGGTTGATGGTGAGCCTGTGGCGACCATCGTAGCTCGTGCTAGTCAGTTACAGGGCATTGATGTGCCCACCGAATTAGTGCCTTCAGCGATTGATGAGTTTCCTATTATTTGTATTGCTGCCGCCTGCGCTAATGGCGTAACACGGATTACAGAGGCCGCAGAATTACGCGTTAAGGAAAGTGACCGTATTGCCCAGGTCGCAAAAGGTTTACAGACCTTAGGCATAGCGCATGAAGAATTTGCAGATGGCCTGTCTATTGTCGGTGGTCAGATTGGGGGTGGCTGTATTGATAGTGGCAGTGATCACCGCATTGCCATGGCCTTTACGGTGGCTTCACTGGCCGCAGAGGAAGACATCGAGATTCTGGATTGTGCCAATGTCGCCACCTCATTCCCTGATTTTGTCCGTCTAGCGACAGACGCCGGCCTGAGTATAAAAGTTGATGAGTGATCTTAAGCCGTTAACGATTACCATCGATGGGCCTGCGGGTGTTGGTAAGGGCAGCTTATCGAAAAATTTAGCACAACATTTTGCCCTTCATTACCTTGATAGTGGTGCGGTTTATCGGGCATTAGCAGTCGACGCCCTGGCAAAAGGGGTGTCAGCCGACGATGAAATGCGTTTGACCCAGCTTGCTGCAGGCTTAAATTTAGAGTTCCCAGCCAGTGAGGGCTATGCCACTTTTGTTGCGGGTAGTAATGTTGAAAGCCTCTTACGGACTGAGGATTGTTCGTTAATGGCGTCTAAAATCGCCAGTCTAGCGCCAGTTAGAGCCCAACTCCTCGCTCTGCAACGGCGCTTTCAACAGGCTCCGGGCTTGGTCGCGGATGGCCGCGATATGGGCACTGTCGTTTTCACTGAAGCTAGTTTTAAGATCTTTTTGGATGCAAGCTGTGAAGAACGCGCGCAGAGGAGATATAAGCAGTTGATTAATCAAGGGCTTAGTGCTAATTTTGACGCCCTTTTCGCTAGCATTCGTGAACGTGATTTACGTGATCGAACACGTGCTACGGCACCGCTGCGAGAAGCTGATGATGCTTGGGTGATTGATTCCTCAAATTTATCAGAAAAAGAAGTCTTTCAAAAGGTTGTTGCAAGCGTTCAGAAGCATATAAAAGAACGTGACTAAAACGCTGTTGGAAGGGCTGTTTTTTCTGTAGAGAATTAATCTTCGATTAACGTAACATTTTATCTTTAAACTAACTTAAATTATGAGTGAATCTTTCGCTGAATTACTGGAACAAAGCTTTTCCAGTCTAAATATGGAATCCGGCACCATTATCGATGGTGTTGTTGTAGAAATCCGAAACGACGTTGTTGTCGTCAACGCTGGCTTGAAATCTGAAGGCGTTATTCCCATTGAAGAATTCAAGAACGAGCGTGGTGAGGCTAATGTAAAAGTTGGTGACATCGTAGAAGTAGCGCTTGAGTCTGTTGAAGACGGCTATGGAGAAACCAAATTATCTCGCGAGAAGGCTAGACGTGCTAAGGCATGGGGTGAATTAGAACGCATCCATGAATCAGGTGATTCAGTTACTGGCATTATCACTGGCAAGGTCAAGGGTGGTTTCACCGTTGAACTTCCAGACATTCGCGCATTCCTTCCTGGTTCACTAGTCGATGTTCGCCCAGTGCGCGATACGACTTACCTAGAAGGTAAAGAATTAGAATTCAAAGTTATTAAACTAGATCAACGTCGTAACAACGTTGTCGTATCTCGTCGTGCAGTCGTTGAGACTGAATACAGCGCAGAGCGTGAGACATTGCTCGAAACCTTACAAGACGGAAGTGTTGTTAAAGGTATCGTTAAGAACTTGACTGATTATGGTGCGTTCTTAGATTTAGGTGGCGTCGATGGTTTACTACACATTACCGACATGGCTTGGAAGCGCGTTAAGCATCCTTCTGAAATCGTCTCTATCGGTGATGAGATCGAAGTTAAAGTACTTAAGTTTGATAAAGAGAAGACTCGTGTATCACTAGGCTTGAAGCAGCTAGGATCTGATCCATGGGCTGATCTAGTACGTCGCTTCCCTGAGGGCGCTCGCGTCTTTGGTAAGGTGACTAACATTGCTGACTACGGTTGCTTTGTTGAAATCGAAGATGGTGTTGAAGGTTTAGTTCACGTTTCAGAAATGGACTGGACTAGTAAGAACATCAACCCAGCGAAGATTGTAGCTCTTGGTGATGAAGTTGAAGTCATGGTGCTAGATATTGATGAAGAACGTCGTCGTATCTCACTGGGCATCAAGCAGTGCAAATCGAACCCTTGGGACGAATTTGCTGCGATGCATGACAAAGGCGCTAAGGTTAGTGGCCAGATTAAGTCAATCACCGACTTCGGTGTGTTTATCGGCCTTGATGGCGGTATTGATGGCTTGGTTCACTTGTCTGATATCTCATGGAGTGACACCGGTGAAGATGCTATTCGCAACTTCAAGAAGGGTGATGAAGTTGAAGCAGTTGTCTTGGCTGTTGATGCTGAGCGTGAGCGTATCTCACTAGGTATTAAGCAACTAGATCAAGATCCTCTGTCTGAGTTCATGGCTGGCAATTCGAAAGGCAACATTCTTGACGGTACCGTTAAAGAAGTTGACGCTCGTGCCGCCATCATCGATTTAGGTGAAGGTATTGAAGGTGTCTTAAAAGCCACTGAATATGCACGTGAGAAGATCGAAGACCTAAGCACTGTGCTTAAAGTTGGAGATGCTGTTGAGGCTAAGTTCATTGGTGTTGATCGCAAGACCCGTACTATCGGTCTATCGATTAAAGCTAAGGAAATGCAAGAAGAACAAGCAGTATTATCGGATTACTCTAATTCTGATGGTGCTTCCACTTCTCTCGGCGACATCTTAAAAGAACAAATGGGCGATTCTTAAAGTCCATGTGCAGCGAACTATCGTTTAAGAAATTTGCTCTATGAGCAAGGTGATTACTAAATCAGAGTTAATCGAGAAAATCGCTCAGAAGCAGGGGCACCTGCAGCACAAAGATATCGAACTCTCGGTGAAAAGCATGATTGAGCAAATGAGTCATGCACTTTCGTCGGGAGAGCGTATCGAAATCAGAGGTTTTGGTAGCTTTTCATTACACTTTCGTCCACCGCGTATCGGGCGTAATCCAAAGAGTGGTGAGAATGTCACGCTGACCGAAAAATATGTGCCACATTTTAAGCCAGGTAAAGAATTACGCGAACGCGTCAATAAAGGCTTGAAGAAAGATCCCAGCTAATTCATTCTAACTGAACTGTTTAAATCCCAGGAAACACCAGTTCACATGTTAGATAGTTCCCTCCCCGAAGATCATTACGTTATTGTTGCTTTAGATTTTGCAGATGCAGAGTCTGGGCTTGCTTTCGCACGTCAACTTGATCCTAAGCACTGTGCTTTAAAAGTTGGTTTTGAACTCTTTGTTGCTGCAGGACCAAGCTTGGTTGAAGCATTGGTTGCGCAGGGCTTTCGTGTCTTTCTAGACCTTAAATTCCATGATATTCCAAACACGGTGGCGAGCGCCTGCGCAGCAGCCAGTGATCTCGGTGTGTGGATGGTTAATATTCATGCCTCAGGTGGGCCAAAGATGATTACTGCAGCGCGTCAGGCCTTAGATCGCCAGACGAGTGGAACTGTGCCATTGCTGATTGCGGTGACGGTGCTGACCTCTATGGACCAACAGACACTGCAACAGATTGGTATCGCTGGCAAGATTCCAGAAGTGGTTGATCATTGGGCTGCTATGGCTGCTAATCAGGGCTGTGATGGCGTTGTCTGTTCAGCGCAGGAAGTGGCTGCCATTCGTGCTCAAAATAAGGCGGAATTTTTAACCGTGACCCCTGGTATACGACTACCAGAAGATGCCAAAGATGATCAGCATCGCATCTTTACACCGGCACAGGCGCAGGCAGTAGGCGTCTCGCATATTGTTGTGGGTCGGCCGATTACACGGGCGCAAGATCCACAAGCGGCTTTAATGAAATTCTATACTGCGTTCAATCGTGCGTAGCGCACTGCTGCGACTTACTCATTTATAATAAGCAATCTAGACTGTTCTTATCTTGAGCCAGCAGGCTCGTTTTTCAAATTTTCGATCGACTATTTCGGAGAATGATGATGAGAATAAGTACAGCGCTAATACTATCTTTGAGCCTCTGTGTAGGGTCTATGAGCATTCATGCTGAGGCCATTAATATCAATCATGCCAACGTTGCCGAACTTGCTGGAAATCTCCAGCAGGTGGGAATGGTGAAGGCTCAGGCCATTATTGATTACCGCGAAGAACATGGTGAGTACCTTGAAGTAGAGCAGTTATTAGAGGTGCAGGGTATTGGTGTTTCGACCCTAGAGCTGAATAAGCATCTGATTATTCTAGAGCTGGATGAAGAGTAGTTAATGCAAGTTTTTTGATGCATAAGCAGCAGGGTTTTAGTCTAAATCCTGCTATTTTTAAGGGATTCCTATATAGTTAATAAAATAGCTACCAAGCTATTTTATTAATTAAATGTCTGAGCCCCTTAGCCATGAAAAAAGTTCGTAAAGCCGTCTTTCCAGTAGCCGGATTAGGTACACGTTTCTTACCGGCAACAAAAGCCAATCCGAAAGAGATGCTACCCATTGTTGATAAGCCCTTGATTCAATATGCCGCCGAAGAAGCCGTGGATGCAGGCATTGATACCTTAATTTTTATCATTGGTCGCAACAAACGTGCTATCCCTGATCACTTTGATAAAGCCTATGAGCTAGAAGCTGAATTAGAGGCTAGTGGTAAGTTAGATCGCTTGGCTGAAGTGCAGCATATCCTACCGCCAGAGATCTCCTGCATCTATATTCGGCAACCAGAGGCCTTAGGTTTAGGGCATGCCGTACTCTGTAGTCAAGCGGTTGTCGGTGATGAGCCCTTTGCTGTTATTCTCGCAGACGATCTTATTGATGGTGGTGATAAGAGTTGCTTAAGACAGATGGTTGAAGTCTATGAGAAAGAGCAAAGCAGCATTATCGGAGTACAAAAAGTCCCTCTAGAGGATGTCAAAAACTACGGTGTAGTGGCGGGTGAAAACATTCAAGACCAGCTGTGGAAACTATCTGGGCTGGTTGAGAAACCACAGCCAGCAGATGCACCGTCTAATGTTGCCGTTGTCGGCCGCTACATTTTAGAGGGCACTATCTTTCAAATGTTGAAAGAGACGATGCCAGGCGCCGGTGGTGAGATTCAGTTAACCGATGCAATTGCCAAGCAGTTAAAGCAAGAATCAGTCTATGCCTATGAGTTTGCCGGGCGGCGTTATGATTGTGGTAGTAAACTAGGTTACTTACAGGCGACCTTGGAATATGGTTTGAAACATCCTGAGATCGGGACTGCCTTTCGAGAATATGTATCTAAAATGAGCAACATAAAATAATTTATGTTGTCTTATATTAAGAAAACAACACTGTTGGAGTGCTTGCTTTGAGTATTGTCGTCACCGGTGGTGCTGGTTTTATTGGTAGTAACTTTATCTTAGAGTGGTTAGCCCATTCAGATGAGACTGTGATTAACATTGATTGCCTTAGCTACGCGGGTAACTTATCAAACCTGCAGTCGCTGCAAGATGACCGACGTCATATGCTTAAGGTTGTTAATATCAATGATCGTGATGAAGTTGCGAAAATACTCGATCAATATCAACCTCGTGCAGTTTTGAATCTAGCCGCAGAGTCTCATGTTGATCGCTCTATACACAGCCCTGCTGCTTTTATAGAAACAAATATTCTTGGCACATTCAGCTTATTAGAAGCTGTGCGTGCTTATTGGAACGAATTAGCCGCAGAAGAGAAAAAGGGCTTTCGTTTTCTACAGGTGTCTACAGACGAGGTCTATGGCAGTCTTGCTGCTGCTGATGCTGCCTTTAATGAGGGCAACCAATACCAGCCAAACAGTCCTTACAGCGCCAGTAAGGCGGCCTCTGATCACTTGGTAAGAGCTTACCATCACACTTATGGGTTGCCTGTATTAACGACTAACTGCTCTAATAATTATGGTCCCTTACAGTTTCCTGAAAAGCTTATTCCACTGATTATTCATAATGCCCTAGCTGAAAAGCCGCTACCGATTTACGGAGATGGTCTGCAGATTAGAGACTGGTTACATGTTTCTGATCACTGCTCTGCGATTCGTCGTGTCTTAGAAAAAGGCCGCACTGGTGAGGTTTATAATATTGGCGGTAACTCTGAAATGACAAATATCGATATCGTTCGTGCTATCTGTGCGTTATTAGACCAGAGAAAGCCAAGGTTATCCGGATCTTATGCAGACTTGATTGAATACGTTGCTGATCGACCGGGTCATGACCGTCGTTATGCGATTGATTCAAATAAGTTACAGGAAGAGTTTTCATGGCGGCCGCTAGAAACATTCACAAGTGGTTTGGAAAAGACAGTGAGTTGGTATTTATCAAATGCGGCATGGGTTGAAGATGTTAGCAGTGGTGATTATCTGCAATGGACTAAGACTCAATATTCATGAGCATTGTAATTCTAGGTAAAAATGGTCAGGTTGGCAGCGCGCTTCAGCATAGCTTTGTTTCAACTGACGTTGTAGCGCTTGATCGCAGCCAGTTTGATATAACGAGTAAGCTCGCTGTGCAACAATTATTTACGCAGTATTCACCACAAATCATCATTAATGCTACTGCCTATACGGCAGTCGATAAGGCAGAGAATGAAATTGATCTCGCTAATCTTGTTAACCGAGAGGGTGTCGCTATGTTGGCCGATGCCTGTGCCGCTAATAAGGTTTTATTAGTTCATTATTCGACGGACTATGTTTTTGATGGTGAAAAAGAAGGTTTTTATTCTGAGTTAGATTTAGTTAATCCACAATCAGTCTATGGTTCTAGTAAATGGTTAGGTGAGGAAGCAGTGCGTGCTAGTGGCTGTGATTACCTGATTTTTCGAACTAGTTGGGTTTATTCGTTAACAGGTAATAATTTTCCTAAAGCGATCATGAAGAAACTTCTGCAAGGTCAGGAGCTACGGATTGTTGATGATCAATTTGGTGCACCAACAAGTGCAGATTTAATTGCAGCAGTAACATTCAAATGTGTGCAAAAACTGCGAGATGATATCAATCTCTGTGGGCTCTATAACTTGACAGCTAAGGGTGTGGTGAGCTGGTTTGGTTTTGCCCAGCAGATGATTCAAGTATTACAAGCAGAAGGGCAGGCGCAGGATTGGATGGGGTTGATAGAAGCGGTCTCCAGTAATGATTATAAAAGCATAGCGGTCCGCCCAAAAAACTCCTGCCTTTCTTTATCTAAGATAGAACAAAAGTTTGGTTTAGAAATGCCTCTTTGGCAAAAAGATGTAGAGATATTTATGAAAGAATTTAAGGAGCAGAGGAATGCAACGTAAAGGCATTATATTAGCAGGTGGCTCTGGGACTAGATTGCACCCATTGACTAAAGTAATCTCAAAACAATTGCTGCCGGTTTACGATAAGCCAATGATATATTACCCGCTGAGTACACTGATGCTGGCTGGTGTGCGTGATATTTTAATTATTACAACACCCAATGACCGCGCACTTTTTGAGGCTCTGCTGGGTGATGGTTCACAGTGGGGGATTAATTTGAGTTATATAGAACAGCCATCCCCTGATGGTTTGGCGCAGGCTTTCATCCTTGCTGAAAAGTTCTTAAATGGTCAGCCCAGTGTCATGGTGTTGGGTGACAATATATTTTATGGTAATGATTTTCAGGACACCCTTATTAAAGCGGATAGTTGTAATAACGGCGCTACAGTCTTTACATTTTACGCGAAAGACCCGGAAAGGTATGGGGTTGCTGAATTTAATGAGAATGACGACCTTATTTCTATTGAGGAAAAACCGAGTAATCCCAAGTCTAATTTTGTAGTTTCAGGGCTCTACTTCTATGATAATAATGTCTCTGAATATGCTAAATCATTAAGACCATCAAAACGAAATGAACTAGAGATTACTGATTTAAATAACATCTATTTAAATCAGGGTGCTTTAGCCTGTGAACGATTTGGCAGGGGCTTTACCTGGATGGATGCCGGCACTCACGACAGTCTTATGGATGCAGGGCAATTGATTAAAACTATAGAAAATAGTCATGGTTTAAAAATTGCTTGCTTAGAAGAGATTGCCTATCGTAATCAGTGGATTGATCAAGAGGCACTTGAATCGATAATTCATGGTCAGAAAAACACTGACATGAAGCATTATTTAAAAATGATTCTTGAAGGGGCTGCTTAAGTATGGAGATGACTGCTACAGCGATTCCAGATGTCTTATTGATAACCCCAAAAGTACATGCTGATGAGCGTGGTTTTTTTTATGAGAGCTTTAATCAGCGAACCTTTCATCAGCTTAGCGGCCTTAATGTTTCTTTTGTTCAAGAGAATCACTCTAAATCCACTCTAGGTGTTCTGCGTGGTCTGCACTACCAGAATGCACCGCAGGCACAGGCTAAGTTAGTGCGAGTTGTTCAAGGCGTGGTGTTTGACGTTGCCGTTGATATACGCAAGGGCTCAGCAACCTTAGGTCAATGGGTAGGCTATGAACTCAGTGCCGAGAATAAACAACAATTGTGGATCCCAGAAGGTTTCGCACATGGTTTTCTGGTGCTGTCGGAGACGGCTGAGTTGGTTTATCAAGTCACCTCACATTATTGTGCTGAAGCTGAGATGACAATCGCTTGGAATGATCCTGATATCGGTGTTGACTGGGGGCTTAAGCAAGAACCCCTATTGTCAGATAAGGACCGCCTCGGAGTGGGCTTTAAAAAGAATTTAGTAAAGACTGATTGAGATCAGTCTTTACTGCCATATTTTTTTTCACGTTCAGCAATAACTGATTTATAGGCAAGCGCTGCAGCCACTTGATAACTGGGGCCTATTACTTGCAACCATTTCTCGTTGTGATGCTTGTAATTTTTTTTATCAACTAATAGTTTGCGTTTAAGGAATGGTGATCCTACCTTAAGTGAGCTTTCCCATAGTTTCTTGGTTACGCTGAAGTCTAATAGAGGATTTCTATTTTTGTTGAAATACAAGAAAATTGATTTTAGTTGAGTCACTAATTTTAAAATAGGCTTGTTACTGAAGTGACTAGCAATGACCTTTCTAGCAGTGACTTTACAGCCCAATTCTTTGCCATGATCTAAAAACCACTGACTTAGTTTCATTTCACCTTGTTTAACAATATCTGAGTGCTGAGTATAATTTTTGTATTGATGAAAGAATGATTGAATGTCATCGAATGCCGTATTTCTGACATAAAAGAAATAAGTCTGTAAATGATAAGCATGTTGCCAGCTATCAGTCATACCCCAAATATCGAATTGCTGATGACCGCTTACCGCCGTTTTCATGTCATTAAACGGGCCATAAACACTGTCATTGGCAAAAAATATTCCATCATAGTCAGAAGCCTGAGGCTTCTCATGGCTTAAGGCATGCTTATAGGATGCGAAATCAAAGCCAATATTTTCTCGTATAATCACTTCCGTGTTATTTGCTCTTAAGCCCTCATCGATTGCCTGTGATAACTCTGCTCCGGTCCAAACAAAGATAGTTTTAGTGATCTCACAGTTATCTTGTATGTTTTTTAGTAGATGTAAAACATAGTCTGGAGGCTGTTTATCCGCCGAATAACTAGAAAATATTAAAAGATTTCTCATTTAGGGGATTGCTCTGGCTAGATTAAATTGTCGTTCATCTTAATCAAATTTGGATAACAGCATAAAGCGATGATAACCCTGCTTTTTGGATTAGTTAATATACTAAAATGCGCAAGGGTATTAGGCTTATTCAGCAAATCAATATTATAGCCCTTTGTTATGAGAAAAATGACTTGTATTCGCTTAAAATGATTTAATGCATGAAATAGCTATAAATAACCTCAAATATGAA
>TARA_B110000879_G_scaffold80573_1_pt1 | contig 51104 bp, 31 predicted proteins | sample TARA_B110000879 | Tara Oceans TARA_B110000879 (sample SAMEA4398094) | marine metagenome | biome: Polar Biome; feature: [SRF] surface water layer (ENVO:00010504); material: water (ENVO:00002006), including particulate matter (ENVO:01000060) such as... | depth 5 m
TGATTATGATGTTGCTGATGCTTGTTGCGCTAGCGATGCTATCTCTTTCAAGCACCTCGGCGCGTTCAGCCACGGTGGGTAAGGGGATTTCCGAAGCAAAAGCTAACGCACGGATGGCTCTGATGTTCGCGATAGGTGAGCTGCAAGAGACAGCTGGAGCGGATATGAGAATAACGGCTAATGCTGATATTCTAGATGCTGCCAATCCACCTCTTCTAGGAGTTTGGAAAAGCTGGGAAGGATCTAATCAAGAGCAATCTGGCGATTTACGTGGTCGCCCTACTGCACCAGATTATGCATCTAAGCTGAAAAATGTTTCTAATGATGGTCGTTTCTTAAATTGGCTGGTTTCTGGAGCGGAGGATAGCTCAGCGACAGGTGATGCAGCGAATCTGGTCAGCATGACCGCATCTGCGGATAGCGTGCCGCTCGTCTCCAGCGGATCAATCGCACTAGGTGACACCCGGCAAGTCCACGTCATGCCAAATAAAATTGGAGACGACGGTGCGATGGCATGGTGGATTTCCGGTGAGAACCAAAAAGCTCGCATTCCTAAACCTTATGATGAGAGTGTTCCCCCCACCTCAGCCGAGTGGTCGGACCGTAACCGTAGCCACGCCGTGGCAGATACTGAGCCTTTCAGCCTTGATCGGATCTTAGCTGACCCCGAGCTCGGTAATAAAGCGGTGTCTCGTGGTAGTGCAGACATCATCGTGAATGACTCCGACCTAACCAATAGTTTCCACGACCTCTCCGCCAGCTCCATGGGTCTGCTCACCAACGTCGCCACTGGCGGTTGGAGAAAAGACTTCTCGCTGCTTACCGAGAAATGGGATGAGCAACCGATATCAGGCTTGGAGTTTTACAAAATAAGCCCTACCGAGAGCCTTAAATACACCCGGCCCGCCACGAATGTCGATTACCAGCCATCTAACAGCATGCTGTATCATTGGGCGGACTACCGCGGTGGAACACTGAGAGAGTTTATGTCCAGACGAGGTTCCATCGCAAGTTGGGCGAAAATACAAAAATATGCGACACTCTACAAAGAAATGTCTGCAACCTCATCGAGGGCACCGAATATCGATCACCGGAGCTGGGCGGATAACGGGACGCCGGAAAATGCTCACGAAACATTTCATAATATCCGGCTTCTCCCCCAGATGGCCAGGTTGCAACTCATTGTTTCTCATTACGCCACGACGAATGGTGCGGCACCTGGAAAATACCGTCCGGCGGTTCTTTACACCCCCGTTGTCACCGTTTGGAATCCTTATAATACGAGGCTCACTTTCAATGGCCGCCTCGCCTTCAGTGCCTCTTACACATGGCCCTTAGCCCTTAATCATAAGCTTTCTGGTGCGTCTCTAGCCGATGAATACTGGGCTGTTCAAGCAGGTGGCACCTCGGGGGACTATCGTACAAAATGCCTGAGTAAATCAACGCATTGGTTCCAGGATATGCGATACACTCTCTCCGAAGCTTCAATGATCTTAGAGCCAGGGGAAACGCGTATTTTCAGCCCTTCTGAGGGTTATCTGAGTGATAAAACAACAACGAACAATGCTCAAGTTACCCTGAGCCCTGGAGTAAGGACTGGGGTAGGATTCTTCTACACAATGGACCGGAGGCTTGAACCTGAACCTGATCCTGTTCTTGGTTATGACCCACAGAAGATTTCGCTCGCTGGTGGCACCTCTATCGAGGCCGATGCCAAATTTGATGTTGCTTCTCGAGGAACGGCATGCGGATGGGCTTACCAATGGTTTATCGGCAGTATTGGCTCCGGTCGTTCCCATAGTTGGTTCCAAATATTTTACGAGAATGCGGTGGCTGATGCCTTATACCCTCCCAAAGAGGGGCTGGCTTCAGCGACACTCGAGCAATGTGCAGATACGCCAGTGCCTTTTCTTTCCATGACCCTGGGTTCTCGAATTGCCAACCATCGGGCCACCGCCACGAAAGGATTGGTTCAGGCCAATCCCGTTGTGGACTTCTTCTCTTCTGGTCCTCGACCCAGATTCACGGATGTCTATCCCGGCATGGATAATCTCCTCAATTGCCCATGGGATTTCAGTATCGTAGAACACTCATCAGGAGGGGATGACATGCTTCCCAATGTTGATAATGATACCAACAGCAGCTACATCGTTACCGGTGTACGCAAAGCCGAGGGGGTCTCTCGCATCGTTGCCGCAGAGCTACCCACTCGCCCGCTGGGTTCCCTAGCTGACTTGAGCCAGATGCAGATCCGGGGCTTGAACCCGACTCCGCCGTATGCTACGAACATCATAGCCAACTCAGACGCATCTCCGCTCATTCCCAAGAATAACATTGTCAACGCCTCTGGCAATGGCCGTGCCAATAGGCGAGATAACGAACAGCAGGATGATTCCTACTGCGCCAACCAAGTCCTCTTTGATGACTGGTTCTTTTCCTCGATCGCTCCAGAGCCGGATGGCTTCGGCAGCTCCAGTGGCTCAACCTTGACTGAGAATTTCACCGAATTTCTGAGGGGAACCGATCCGCTCACTAACCGTGCCTACTTCCCCATCCACGAGGACCAGGTGACCACCTCCACCGAAGCGAACGGCATCTATACCACCGAGGTTGCACCCGCAGATTCATGGAAAACGATCGCCTCTAGGCTCGAGGTGGAAGGTATGTTCAATGTGAACTCGACCTCGGTGACGGCGTGGCGAGCCCTCCTCGGTCACGCCCGCAACCAAAAAATCCCCCACCTGAATGCCGCAGGTGATGGTGTTGTTTTGTCCGAACCAACGGATTATGCGTTCCCTAGGTCCGGTGTCGCCGGGGATGAGAAGGCTGGGGCAGTGAGGCCGGGTGAGTATGCATTCACCACTGAGTTCACCGGCTACCGTGTGTTTGACGAAGCCACGCTAGACTTACTTGCCGAGGAAGTGGTCAAGCAGGTGCGGCTCCGCGGACCTTTCCTTTCCCTGTCTGAGTTCGTGAACCGCCAGCTCACGGCAGCGACTTCAGACCAGGAATTGGCTCTGACTGGAGCCATCCAGGCCGCACTGAATGCTCTCGCTGAGAACAGCTCTCTGAATCCTTTTGAAGATCTTCAGAATGAATCAAACGCCTCGGTGGCTAACCCGCTAGGGGATCCTGAATATTCATTCCCTGAGGCGGCGGTAGGCCATAGCTCCTATGGCCTTCCCGGGTGGACGCGTCAGGCGGATATACTGCGGCCACTAGCACCCGTGCTCTCCGCCCGTGACGATACTTTCACCATCCGCGCCTATGGTGAATCCGTGGGTGTTGACGGAACAGTCAAGGCACGCGCATGGTGTGAAGCTACGGTGAGCCGCACGAAAAATTTTGTCGATACCAACGATAAGGCGGATATAACTGGTGAGCCCCAGATAGCGGCTAATAAAACCTTTGGCCGCCGCTTTGAGATCATTTCCTTCCGTTGGCTTAACCAGAATGAAGTCTAACCTCGAGATACAAATCCGAACCTCACCATCCTGTATTATTTTATCCTATGTCCCAAATTTGCCGTTTCATCACTTGCCTATTAATCTTCACAGCTCTGGCGGAAGAAATTTCCGCTCGCACTTGTCGGATTGTCTTTTTAAACCGTCCGGCCAGTGCTCCAAAAACTCTCTATTTATTTGATGGTGAGGAAATCCGGGAAGTTGAGCTCCCGCGTATGAATCTTTCACCGGTCTATAAACTGCCGGATGGAAACCTGAATCTGCGCTTTTTTCTAACCCCGCCAACTGACCTCAAGAAGATCCCAGAAGATACGCCATCGGTGAAAATGCCAGAGGCAACCAAGGATCTGTATCTGATCCTGACTAGCAATCCGGAAAATAAAGTGGCCCCCATTAACGTCCAGGCAGTCAGCGCGGACTCCACGAAGCTTTCACGCGGCGAGATGCTTTGGTTCAACCTCACGGAGAAACGCGTAGGTGGCAAGGTGGGCTCCGAGAAGCTCGATATCAAGCCACACATCCGCGAGCGCGTGGCCGAGCCACGCCGGGGAGTCGGTGACTATCCCGTCGAGCTATACTTCACTATTAAGGGAGATAAACATGTGCATCCCCTCTGTGAAAGCCGGTGGCGGCACGACCCTCGTAGCCGTAGCTTAGTGTTTATTTCTAACAACGGAAAACGCAGGGCGCCGCGTATCTTCTCATTCTCTGACTTCCGAATGCCCGAGAAGGAAAAGAAGGAATAGCTCAATCCAATCTAAGGAATGTTGAACACCTCAAGAATATAGAGCATGGGAACAATTCTTATACTTTAGGCAACCTCCGGCAACCCTCGTTACCACCATGTAGGAGTTTTTAGATTCATTTAGCACATTATATATGCGATTGAAGCTTCAAGTCACCCTGCGGGCTGTGTAGCATTGTATCACATGCCTTCGTTGCTCTTCAGTTACGCGTGCACCATGACTGAGGAGAAACGAAGTCATACCATTTGAACAGTGATAGTGTTTTGCTCTTCCCCAGTCAGCTTTGCTGCACTTTCAAATCATTCCATCAAACGATCAATCCATTCTCACTGTAAGGATGGTATTATTGCGTCATTGACGATCATGCTACCGCTATCGCCAGTCGCCAAGGCCGGCTAGATTTATTGGGTGTCGTCTCACTCTGGCGCACACGGATTTTTCGCGTCTAGGTCGAGTTACTTGCTAGTATTGTGTTAATAGGTTTAAAGAAAGCTGACGATAAGTTGGGTAGGTGGAAAGAAAGAAAGCATTTGACTCCAGGCTGCTCTCATTCAGCCTGCCAAAAAACTTGCCCCTATGTGGATCAGGTTGAGGAAGTAAAAAAAATTGACTTACATGATGAAACTGCACCACAATGTATTTACAAATAAATCTTCGCTTTTAGCACTTGAACCACAATTTAATATGAAAAATAAATCCATCCTTGGATTCCATAAACAATTAGCTCTCTGGAATCATACCCTACTGAATGGAAAAGGTTTTGCCCTTATTTCCTCGTTGATGATCATGATGTTGCTGATGCTTGTTGCGCTAGCGATGCTCTCTCTTTCAAGTACCTCGGTGCGTTCAGCCACGGTGGGTAAAGGGATTTCCGAGGCACAGGCTAACGCACGGATGGCTCTGATGCTTGCGATAGGGGAGTTGCAGAGGTCTAGTGGAAGTGATACTAGGATTACGGCACCAGCGGATATTGTTGAGACAAATGCGCCACCATTGACAGGGGTCTGGAAAAGCTGGGAAGGAACAAATCACGACAGTATCGGACGTCCTATCAAGCCAAATTACTCAGTGAAATCAAAAAACGAATCAGACGGAGGCCGTTTCCTAACTTGGTTAGTATCTGGTGCACAGCAAGGACAAGAGCCACTTTCGCCTGCACCGTCTGCTTTAGTTTACTCAGAGCCTTCTAGTAATACGATCCCATTATTAGCCAAAGGGACGCTGGGGAGTAATGCTAGTACAGGTGCAAATAATCTTGGGCAAGTGCACGTTCCGCTACAGCTTGTCTATGACTCGAACAATACAATCACTGGTTCCTACGCTTGGTGGGTTAGTCCAGAAAACCAGAAAGCTCGTCTGATTCAACCTCATGAGCCAAGGATAGCAGGTGTTTCAGGTTGGATGGAAATGGGGCAGAGCCATAGTGTTCCAGATCCTAGTGTTTTTGGTTTAGATTCGCTTAATGATGACCGTGAGCCTTATCAACCAGATTCAGGCGTATCTAAGCCAGTGAGGAGGGCGATTACTTTGGGAAGCACAGAGCTTGTCGCTAAAGATGATGCAGCAACTCCACAAGAGAATTTCCATCATTTATCGACTTCAGCTAGCGGGCTACTTACGAACTCAGCAACGGGGGGGTGGAGAAAAGACATGTCTATTTTGACAGAGAAATGGGATCTGATACACCAGGAATATAATGGTGGTTTGCTTCCGCTTTTCCGTTTCAAACCCGAAGTTGGAGCTACAACGCTAGTACCAAGACCATCGACTAATAACTATGACCCAGAGCAGTGTAACCTCTATCCATGGAGCGAGTATTCGACGATTCTGGGATATAAACAACCGGGTACATACTATGCGGCTGCCGCATCTTGGGCTTCTCTCCAGAGCTTTGCTACTTCCTATAAAAACTTTACTTATGAATCAGGAGCTTTGAAGAGTCCATTCGTCTGGGATAAAATTGCCAAGTCGAGGGCGTCTTCGATCACTTCTACGGAAATCTACAACCACAAGCACAGACAATTACTCCATCCTCAGATCGCGCGGTTTCGGACCGTTGTCTATGCGAAAGCCTTCGAAGATCCACGCCGGCCTAATCAAAGCCCCAAAAGATATGAATTGAGATTGATGTATGTGCCATTTTTTACTCTCTGGAATCCCTATAATGTCTCCTTAGAGCATGAGATCAGTGGAACACTGAATGCAGGCCAAAGCAGCGGTAAACACAAGAATTTTCTTGGAGTAGGGTGGCGACGTTCTCTGCCAGGGGCCATGGCGGTCGTCAATAAGACCACCTATGCGGATCCTGATCTAGTCCCCAGTTCTCAATTCAGAATGCTTACGAATGGTAACTTCCAGACTTTGGATTGGCCCAATAATTACGCTAACGCATACGACAATCAATTGGCGGGTAACGTGGCTAAATTCGGGTCAAGTTCTGTATGGAGAGACTTGCGCACATGGGCCTGCTGGCTACCTGAGGGAACCCTCAGCTTCAAACCAGGGGAAGCGAAAATATTCTCACCGGAGTGGATAGACAACGGTTACGGCTACGGTGGTGGAGCCTTCAGAATGAAAGAGGGCTACAGCCCTGCTGGTATTGTGGGACGTGATTTTGCCATCTCGTCTAACCTCACAGCAGACCGCAGCTACTGGTTCCTCTTTAAGAACGATAGGCTTACCCAGCCTTATCGGGATCGGGCTCCCGGAAACGGTTTCTCCCTGTCTTTCGGGGATGGAAGTTCCCACTTTGGTGGAACTGCAATATTGCCGTCGGGACTTGGAGAAGAGTATCACAACATCACTGCCCTGTCAGCGGCAAACCAGGCCGACAGTTATTGGCCGCCTGATGAGGTCGATGAAGTAGGCTACTCAGTTGGAGAGCTTGCCTCCGGACCATGGGTACCTCTTTTTTCGATGAGTTTCGGTCCCCGCATGACCATTGGCACTGGACCGGGCACCAAACAGAACCGGCCAACCAAAGGCGCAGTGCAAAACAACGCATTGGCCGCAATGGTATTGAGCGATCCAGTAAGCGGTGAAGCTAAAGACCATCCTGCAAATAATACTTTCGACTTTGCTTATCATTCACTTAGTATTGGTTCTACAATCACGCCCAACCTAAGTGACTCGGCAGGATACATTGGAACTGGCTACCAAAGTGGTGATGGTCTATCGAGGCTAATCTTGGCAGAGATCCCTTTGCGACCAATGGCTTCTTTGATTGAACTTCAAGGCTGGAATCCTAGAGGAAATAACCCGTATCCCCCATTCCAGATGAATCTGATCGGGAATAGTGACGCCACTCCTCTCATTCCTAAGGATGCTATTGTGCCAACTATCTTGTCTCCTAATAGTGTAGAATATAATCTTCAGCACGATGATGCATATTGTGCCAACCACTTACTATTTGATGATTGGTTTGTTTCTTCAATAGCGCCGAGATCAGATTACCTCGGAAATGCTAGTGAGACTATAGATTGGGTTTATCGCGAATTTTTGATGGGTAACCACTTATTGTCTAATAGAAATTACGTTCCAATAGGTGAAGATCAAAAACTGTCTTCGAGTGATGCTTCAAGACTAGTGACAGAAATTATAAATAGTCCTGATGGTGAAGGATGGTTGAAAGTTGGTTCACGTTTAAGCGTAGAGGGGATGTTTAATATAAATTCTACATCGGTCGAAGCATGGAGAGCTGTATTAGGACACGCTAAGAATCGCGAAGTGATTGCTAGATCCGGTCTAAACGGAATTGATACGGCAACACCAGATAATGACCATCCTATCACACGTGGTGCAGTGGCTACTGATGCAGAGGCAGGTAAAGCTTCTGTCGTGCCTGGAGAGTTTGGAACTGCTACGGAATACACTGGATTTAGAAGTCTGGACGATGACCAGATCGGTGATTTAGCGGAGAAAATAGTGGATCAAGTTCGTTTGAGAGGTCCATTTCTCTCACTTTCAGAGTTTGTGAACCGACAGCTTAGTGCTGATGGCGATTTGGCTTTAGCTGGAGCAGTGCAGACTGCGATCAATAATTTAGAAGATGATCCGATGTCAGTATTACGTGACCCTATAAACTCATTATCTGACAACACAATGTCAGCATCAGACCCAAAGTTTAAGGATATAATGGATGGTGTGAACTATGAATTTGCTGAGGCCGCCGAGGGTAGTAGTGCCTATGGTGCACCTGCTTGGATTAGGCAGGCAGATGTCCTGCGACCTATAGCTCCCATATTAAGTGCTCGTGATGATACATTTACGATTCGTGCTTATGGAGAGTCAGTTGACGCAAGAGGGAAAGTAGTGGTTCAGGCTTGGTGTGAGGCTGTGGTGAAGCGGACTCGCGAGTTTAATGATCAGGCTGACAGAGCTGACTCTATCGATGCTCCGGTATCACCAGTGAATGTGACTTTTGGAAGAAAGTATGCAATTGTGTCATTCAGGTGGCTAAATGAGGACGAAGTTTAAATTGAACAATCCACGAAACCTTATAAATTAGTACTATGAGATTGTTATTGTATTTAATCCTATCAACTTTTTCCCTCACCTTTTCAACAAGTTCAGCTCAAGAAGATAAGGAGAAGAAAAGCCAGCGAACATGTCGCATTGTATTCCCTGAAAGACCTAATTCATCAACCAAGATGGCTTATATTTTTGATGGCAAAAAAAGCCAGCAGGTCTATTTGCCTAGCATGAACTTCTCACCAGTGATTTCACTTCCAACGGGTGAACTCACTATTCTACTGACAGCCAACCCAGTCGCTGACCCTGAAAATCCGCCGTTAGACGCACCGATGCTTAAAATACCAGAAGGTGTTCGTGATTTCTACATTCTTATCACCCCTGATCTTAAAAATGAAATTCTACCGCTGCAAATGAAGCTGGTGAATGTGACAGACGGGAAACTTAAGCCGGGTGGAACCTTGTGGTTCAATACGACAGGACACCAGATTGTGGCTAATCTGGGTAAAAGCAAAATGTCGGTAGCACCAAAAGGTCAAACGGTTTCCAAGAGTCCAGTATCAGCAAGTGGCTATTACCGCGCAGCATTTGGATACCGAGTTCAAGCTAAAGGTGACATCAAAAAAATAACAGAGCAACAATGGTGGCATGATGTTAAATGTAGGCACGTTGGCTTTATGGTGAATAGCGGTGGTAAGCTGCCAAAAATATACTTTTTTCGTGATTTTAGATTATAAACTCGGCTTTGTTAATATGGATCGTGGTTACTTCTGACCCGTCCTATAAAACCCGCGAGCTCCATGGCGGATGTTTGCGATGCGATATCTTTAGGCGTCTAGATCATTTTGTTGTCAGGTTGCTTTATTTGGTTATTGTTTTTGTAATGGCAAAGTATACACCAATAAGTAGGATTTTTATATTATGCATTCAAAATTCGTAAATATGAAATCAGCTGGTCGCTATGCGGTGAAGAATGGGTTTGCCCTTATTTCGACGATGATGATTATGATGCTATTGATGTTGATTTCTAGCACTTCCAAGCGCACTACTTCCGCTGGTTCTAGCCTTGCAGAAGCAACTAATCTTAAGTGAATCACGAAACGAATTTGGTAAAGTGCTAAGCTTCTTCCATTTGCTTAGGTAAACCAGCTAGACCATTAGGTAGGCAGGTTACATTATGTTGTTTTTAATATTTGTAGTTGCAAAGTATATACCTATTCGTATCATTGCTAGCACTATGGAAGTTATTCTAAAAAGAAAGCACGCGTACCGTTACGCGATGAAAAAAGGTTTCGCCCTTATTTCGTCGCTGATGATTATGATGCTATTGATGCTGGTCGCTCTGGCGATGCTCTCTCTCTCCAGCACTTCCACGCGGACTACTTCCGCAGGATCTGACCTAGCCAAAGCCAAAGACAACGCCCGCATGGCACTCATGCTCGCGATAGGAAAGCTGCAAACGTATACTGGTAAAGATACTAGAATTACAGCTCCTGCAAATATTTTGGATGCAGATGCTCCGGCTCTAACAGGGGTCTGGAAAAGCTGGGAGGGAACAAACCATGATAGTGATGGGCGGCCGATCAGGCCTGATTACACAGTGAAAACTAAATCTGAATCAGCCAGTGGTCGCTTCCTCACTTGGCTAGTATCTGGAGCACAAACAGGACAAGAACCGTTGTCACCTGCTCCGACAGATCTTGTTTCATCAGTGGCCACAGTAAATACGATTCCGCTTTTATCTTCAGGAACACTTGGTACTACCGAAGACACTGACGGAAATGTGGTGGATAATCCTGGACAAGTGCATGTGACACGACAGCTTGTAAATGATGAAGGTAACGTGACAACTGGTTCCTACGCTTGGTGGGTAAGCCCGGAAAACCAAAAGGTTCGCATTTCTCATCCTTATGCGCCACGCTCCAATGATGTCGCAGGCTGGACAGAAATGGGCCAAAGTCATTCTTCACCGAACCCAGAGGTGTTTGGATTAAATGCAACTCTAGCTGATCTTGAGAGTCACACACCAGACTCAGCCAACGCAAAACCCACAAGGAAGGCAATTACGCTAAACAGTACAGAATTAATTGCTGCGAGCAACTCGGCTAACCCACAGCAAAGCTTTCACGACATTTCTACCTCTTCAATAGGCTTGCTTACCAATTCAGCCACTGGTGGTTGGCGTAAGGATTTGTCAATCCTCACTGAGAAGTGGGATGAGATTTACGCATCCTACCCCAGTGGCTTGCTACCACTTTTCCGTTATGCTCCCGTGGATGGCTCTACCTCTACCAGTCTTGTGCCAAAGCCGACCGAACCGACTGCCTCACCCGACATGAGAAATATGCCCGCGATAACAGCAGCGACTCCGGGTCAATCGAATTTATATCCATGGAGCAATTATTCCGTAATTCTGCCAGGGAATACCACTATACAGCCCATGACTTATCAAGCCGCATCCGCTTCTTGGCAGTCGGTCGTTAGTTTTGCTACCTCTTACAAAAATTTTTCTGTCAATTCAGGTGTAGTGGAAAGCCCAGTTGCTTGGGATGTCATGACCGGGAAGCTCGTTGGATGGCAATCCAGTGGAATCGCTAAGGTTAAAAATCTTTACAACTACAAACATGTGCAGCGTTTGCATCCCCAAATAGCCAGATTCCAGACTCTTATCTATGCAAAGGCCGTTCCTAGGACCCCTGCTGCAAATCCCCCCAGATACGATTTGAAACTGATGTTTGTTCCGATAATTACCCTATGGAACCCCTATAATATTGGTTTAACCATCGATGCCCTTACTGGTGTAAATGAAGAACTACTAGTCTCATGGAGGCGCTCAATGCCGATAAACTTAGCGGTGGTTGGCCAACTGTCGTATCCAGATGGTCCCGACTCGGTTCCCAATAGTAAATTTAGATATTTAACACCAGGAAACCTTCAATACGTTGATGTCCCAGGCAACTGGGGTGGTAACTCACTTGATCATAAGTTGGCGGCTAACATAGCAAAAGGGTATACTAGCGGCTCTTACTTAGATATCCGCGCTTTCGGGGCATCACTCCCCCCAGGCAAGCTTACATTCAAGCCGGGAGAAGCGAAAGTCTTTTCACCTAGGTTACCAGGTCATATACACTGGTCTGGGAGCATTAGGCTGGGAGAAGGGTTTAACCAAAACAATATTCTGGGTTTTGAGTTTGGAGTCGGCAATAATCGTCTCGCATCAGAAGCCTGGTGGTTCCTTATGAAAAATGACAGATTGACACAACCTTTCAAAGGAAGGAGTCCGGGTATGGGTTTCGACATGACATTCGGTACGTCAAGTGGAGCTTATTACCAAAGTCACCCGTCGCATTTGGGCGTGCAAAAACCATACCACCACACGAGTGCGCTGGCGCCTGAAGATGCAGGCTCTGTGTATTGGCCACCTGTCGACGTCGATGAAGTGGGCTACTCGATAGGAGCACTAGCGGACGGTCCTTGGGTTCCTATTTTTTCAATGAGTATGGGCCCCCGGATGACCATTGGCACTGCGCCTGGCACAAATCAGAGCCGACCTACCAGAGGAGTCATACAAAGCAGCCCACTTGCCTCCGTTTCGATGGTTGATCCGGTAAACGGAAATTCGTTGGCTCACCCCGCAAATGGCACGTTTGATATCACTTATAATTCGATGCCTGCAAACTCATCGCTCACACCCAATTTAAGCACTTCGGAAGGCTTCATTGCCACAGGTTATCAGAGTGGTGACGGTCTCTCACGGCTAATTATGGCCGATATTCCACTCCGTCCAATGGCGTCACTCATTGAACTCCAAGGCTGGAACCCGAGGGGTAACAATCCCTATCCACCATTCCAGCTGAACCTGATTGGCAATAGCGACGCCACACCTCTCATTCCCAAGGATGACATTGTTCCGGCTACATTGAGTCCTGCTGATCCTGAATTCAACCTGATGCACGACGATGCCTATTGTGCAAACCATCTTTTGTTCGATGACTGGTTTGTATCCTCTATAGCTCCACAGTATGTAAATTTAGGAGGTAGCATCGATAAAACTATCGAAACTGTCTATGAGGATTTTCTGGAGGGTGACTATATTTTGTCTAACCGTGCTTACCGTGCTATCAGCGAAGACCAGAAATTATCAGCGTCAAACTCTAGCACACGCGTTGGTGAAATCATCAACAGTCCTAACGGAGACGGCTGGTTAAAGATAGCATCACGTTTAGAAGTAGAAGGAATGTTTAATATCAATTCTACTTCGGTTGACGCTTGGAGAGCCATACTAGGACATGCAAAGAGTCGAGAGGAGATTGCCTTGTATGGAGCAGCTGGTATGACATCCACTACCGCTAGCAATGCACACCCAGTTACCAGAGGTGCCATCGCATCTGATGTAGAGGCGGGTAGTGGAGCGAACCTAAGCGCAATTTTCGACAACGCATCTGAGTTCACAGGATTTAGAAGTCTTACTGATGCTCAGATTGATGATCTCGCTGAAAAGATAGTGGATCAAGTCCGCCTTAGGGGGCCGTTCCTTTCTCTATCCGAGTTTGTGAACCGTCAGCTCAGTAGTAATGATGATCTGGCAATGGCTGGTGCCATACAGACCGCTATCAATAATCTTGATGCAGATCCGATGGCAATACTTCGTGCTCAAGCCAACAATCTATCAGCAGATACAATGCCAGCAGCTGACGCTAAGGTGGTTGGTGCGGATTATGCTTACCCAGAGGCCTCGGAGGGTAGTAGTGCTTATGGTGCCCCAGGTTGGATCAGGCAGGCAGATATTCTAAGACCGATCGCACCAATCATCAGTGCTAGGGATGATACGTTTACTATCCGTGCGTATGGTGAATTCATAGATGCGAATGGCAATGTCACAGCGCGTGCTTGGTGTGAGGCAACGGTCACACGGACTCGTAATTTCTGTGATCCCGCCGACGTGCCTGATCTGATCGATCCTCCATCTGCTCCCGCAAACATTGCTCATGGTAGAAAGTATGAGATCATCGCATTTAGATGGGTAAATGAAGATGAAGTATAAGTTGAACATTCTATTTGATTATGCAAACTAGAGACATGAGATTGATCATCACTATCGTTATATCATTGCTGAGCTTAGCGTATTCATCTAGCGCTCAAGAAACTGGCGAAGCAACTGGGAAGAAAGAGAGAAAGCGCACCTTTCGTCTCGTATTCCCCGAACGGCCCAATGATTCACCAAAGATGGCGTATCTATTTGATGGGAAAGCTAGCCAACAAGTTTTTTTACCGAGTATGAATTTCTCGCCAGTGACTTCATTGTCAGCGGGGGACATCACGCTCTATATGTCAGCTAATCCTATTTCAGATCCTGAAAATATACCACCAAACCTACCGAGTCTAAATATCCCAAAGGATATACAAGATTTCTACATCATAGTGACACCTGACCGGAAGAATACAACGTTACCTCTGAAGATGAGATTAGTCAGCTTGACCGATGGTAAACTCGGGCTTGGTGAAACCTTATGGTTCAACACCACAAAACATCATATTGTTGCTAATCTTGGACAGAGTAAAATGTCAGTTGCTCCGCGACGTCAGACTGTAACGAAGAATCCAATCCAAAATAGTGGCTACTATAAAGCAGAATTTGGTTATCGAGCCAATGGAAAAGGCGATATAGCCAGGATCACGGAGCAAAGCTGGTGGCACTATGAAAACAGTAGGCACCTAGGATTTATTGTAAATACTGGAGGTAAGTTACCTAAAATTTACTTTTTCAGAGACTTTAGATCTAAGGATGTAGGTAAAAAATAGCCATGACTCCATCTTTTCATAGATTTTAGATAAGTTGTTTGCCTCAATTTCAGCATGCTTGGTTTAATCTGACGGAAAACAATGAGTAAAGTTTAAGCTTAAATTCAGGGCAAATTATTGCCTTATGAAAATGATCACCACTTTTATCACCTTTTCAATATGTCTATCGAGTCTCAGTATTGCAGATCCATCAGCAGAGCCATTAAAGGAGCCAAAGAAGAGCAAAAGCAGAAGCGGACGTGTCGTATGATATTCCCAGAAAGACTTAAAGATTCACCTAATTTTGCTCATCTCTTTGATGGGTAAAGTAGCCAGAGGGTAGAGTTGCCATCTATGAATTTTTCGCACTGATATCCCTAGTTGACGGTGAAATCACGCTTTTTATGACAGCGGAACGAGTCAAAGACATCAAAAATATGGTTGCCAATACTCCGATTCTTAGAATTCCAAACGATGCGGAAGGTTTTTATATTTTAGGGACACCAGATCGTGAGAACCCAACGTTGGCAGTTAAAATGGAAATGATTCTATTGAAAGGGCACAAACCTGCTAAACTTTATGGCTCAACAAGACACAACACCATATTTCGGCAAATCTTGGCTTAAGTAAACTGTCAGTTCCACCAAAAAGCCAGACGGTTTCAAAGAGTCCCGTATCAAAGAGTGGCTATTATAGAGCGGAATTAGGATATCAACGTCTTGCGAAAGGACAGTTCAAAAAGATCACTGAGCAACATTGGTGGCACGATACTAAAAGTAGGCACGTAGGCTTTATAGTGAACACTGGAGGAAGGCTACCGAAGATTTATTATTATCGTGATTTTAGATAACGATCCTAAGAGCAAGAATCTCGGTCTCAACCTCAATTCCGGCAGAATATTGCCCGAAATCTATGCTTTCAGAGATAAGTCCGCTCCTGAAAAGAAGGAATGATCCTTAGATTACGAGAAATGACTTATTTCGCATTTTTTAGATCCTTCTCAGTCCATGGTTCGGCTCTTTCTACCGCTTTGGCGCGGTAGGTTTTGACTTGAGATTTGGTTACCTGTGGGGCTTTGTTTTCTCCTAGGTTGCGGATGTAGTTGAGGAGGTCTGCAAGATCCTGATCCTTTGCTAATGCTGGATTAGACATGTTTGGAGGCATCGGGAGCTCAGTTTTAAATTTCTCGCCATTGAGGGTGATCGGTCCTGTTAGACCATTGAGCACCACCTTGGTGAGGCGCTCGGGATCTCCGGTGACCCAGTCTGATGGGGATAGTGGTGGGAAACCCGGTGCTGGTGCTTCTCCTTGCTCACCGTGGCAGGCGGAACAGGCAGCAGCGGCATAGACCTTCTTGCCGCGATTGAAGCTCGCTAGGTAGTCTCCAGTGAGTCCGGCGCCTGATTTCTTTACTGCTACAGCGGCGTGGTTGCTACTGGCTTTTGAAAGTAGCTGGGCAAATTTCTTGTCCTGGATCGTTGCGGAGGCGATCTGCTTAGATTTGGCTCTGGTGGTTCCTGTGAGGTAGGCTTCTCTGAGTGACCCAATCTTGGAGAATTTCTTGATGACTTCATCAGCTCGCTTTAGCGAAGCTGGAGTGTTGATCACACCGAGGGCATAGAGGTAAGAATTAGCTGCTTGCGAAGTTACTTTAGCTAACGGTCTGATTGCTAACAATGTCTCAGGTGAGTCTGTTAGATGTGCTAACTCCATGGCGGATGTCTGCACTGCGATGGTTTCAGATTTGATCGCGCTATTGAATACTTCAGTAGGGATTTTTCCTGTGGTTTCGAGTGACCAGAGTGCATGGAGCTGCTCGAGTGGTTTAGAGCTAGTTAGAAATGCCTTAGCTAGTGACCCTGCTAGGCTGGTTGAACCAGAGGTAAGTTTTTCGGTGATGAGGAGCTGAGCTTTGTCTCTAACCGTCCCATTGGCATGTCCGAGGTGCTTGATGAGTTGAGCATCGCTCATAGCACTGAGTTTTGGAACCTTGGCGAGTGGGTTGGAGTTATGAGTTAGTCTGTAAATTCTGCCGTTGTGTGGCTCTGGTTTGTCTAGTCCGCGTGATTCGTATTGATTGCGGAGGTAAGTGGTCATGTAAGTTTTGTGCTGAATGAGACCAAAATGGATATCGAGTATCCAGACTGATCCATCTGGCGCTGTGTAGAGGTTGACTGGGCGGAACCATTCATCGGTGGATGCGATGAGTTCTTTATCGCCGAGTGGGTGGCTGCCTTTTGGGTTATTCTGCTCGTCCCGTTTAATATCGATGAGCTTGACTAAGTTAGCACACGGTGAGGTAACAATACCCATTCCTTGGTATTTTTCTGGGAATTGATTTCCCCGGTAGATCGCCATGCCAGCAGCGGCTGTGGTATTCTTTAGCTTTCCTGTTTTAGAGTCTAATAGACCTTTCTGATAGGCACGGTTTACTCCAGGTGTGATGCGGATAGGGTGGACGGCGTTGCCGCCTACACGCTGTGTTGCTCTGTATTTTATTTTTAAGTTAGGATGGGCGTAATGAAGACCAGGGCGTTTGGTCTCTCCGAAGAGTAAATTGGAATTATTGTTCGAGTAGAGCTTGCCGTGGTTGTCTTGAGCGATTCCCCATTGACCACGAAAGACGGTTTTTTCCTTCTTCCACTCTCCATTGATACGGCGATAACGGTAGTCAGATTTTGCATTGTAGTACCAGTTGTCTAGTCCACGGAGTAAACCGTTAGATTTGTGTTCGGCGTTGCCGCCTTTTGCATAGTACTCATCTATGAGCAGCGGCTTGCCGACGGGTTTTAGTCCGTCGCGCTTGATGAAAAAGAGTTGGTCTTTATGACAGAATAGCACGCCATCTGGGGTGACGGCGATGGCTCTGGGGAGGATGAGTTTATCAAGGAATGTGGTGATTTTATCTAGCTTTCCATCACCTGTGGTGTCTTCTAGCACGCGGATATGGCCAGTGGGTTCATACTCCCGTGTGCCGTCTAGGTCTAGCATGTAGTTACGCATTTCTACTACCCATGCTCTTCCGTCTGAGTCAAAATCCAGAGCTACAGGCATCCGCACCATTTCTCCATGGGCGATAGGTTCCAGCTTGAATCCATCTGCGACCTCGAATGTTTTCATGGATTCTTTAATGCCAAGGTAAGGGGATGGGGGGATTTCGCTTGCAGGGATGGGAGCGGTTTGCTTCTTTCCTCTATCACCCTGCTGGGCGTAGATGCTTGTGATACCTAGGATTGAGGCTAATAGGATGCGTTTCATGAAGAGAATTTTTCTATGATTAAAGTTGTTTTAGGACGATGTTTTTCCAACGCGCTTGGAAAGATTTGCCACCGTGCACTTGGAGACCGAAGAAGCCTTCACGGGTATCATTTTTCTTATCCTTATCGATGAAATCTACCCGTTTTTCGCCATTGAGCCATGTCTGGATGTGATTCCCTTCGCAGCGGATGGTGATGGTGTTCCAGCCTTCCCACTTGAAGATTTTATTTCCTTGTTCAGTGAATTTCTTGGCAAGCTCCGCGCCGTCTTTCCCTTTTGTTGGGAATAGCCATCCTCTGCGGGCTTCATCGTAGAGACCAGCGGTCCAGCCTCGTTTGGTGTTGTCGCCCTCACATTGGTAGCCAAAGACTCTGCCGTTACCGTCTTCCGATGGTTTCTGAGCAGCTCTGAACATGACTCCAGAATTTCCTTTGAGGTGATCAAATTTAAATTCGAAGGTGAGTTCGTAGTCAGTGTATGTTTTCTCTGTGCGTAAGAATGTGTTTCCTTTGATATTCTCGCCAAATCCGACGATGCATCCATCTTCTACTTTGTATTGACCAGTGCCACCCACTTTTTTCCAGCCGGTGAGATCTTTGCCATTGAAGAGTTGTGTTGTTTTCTTGCTCGCTTCTTCCTTGGATTCAGGAGCTTTCCCATCATTACATGCTGATAGTGAAAAGCTGAGGCAAAGGAAGATGAGGGTGAAAATGGATTTAGTTGAATTCATATTTAGTATTACTAACACAGGAATAGCAGTATTTCACTTTAAAACTCGGAATGGTGCATTCCGAATAGTTTATTGACGCAATTTTTCTCTGGATCTTCATCTGAGATGGGGCATCTTGACTTTATGTTGAAATTTTTCACGAAACTCACGCTGGCTACTTTAGCTATGATGATTCCAATGAATGCCCACGCTCAGGATGCTGTTGTGGTAGATCCTGAGAATAAAGTGGTTAAAACGGACTATATTAGGGTGACTGAAGATGAGAAAAATGTGTGGCTTCAGACATCCGTGACTCGCTATGTGAAGGATGCTGTGAGTGTGGATTTGATCGGCGCGGTGCACATTGCTGATAAGCAGTATTTTATTGATCTCAATACTCTGTTCACGAAGTCTGAAGTGCTACTCTTTGAGATGGTGGGTGGTGATAAAATGGACAAAGGTAAAAAGATAAACGAGGCGGAACAGAAAGACTTACAGTTTAGCTTACTGGGGGCGATGCATAATACGATGCAGGATAAACTCGATCTGGCAGGTCAGAAAGACCACGTGGATTACTCTCAAGAGAACTTTGTTCATGCGGATCTTTCGATGGAGGAATTTAAGAAACTACAGAAAGAGAAGCAGGAGTCTATTCTTAGCTTTGCTCTGAAAAATGCACAGAATCAGGCAAAGGTTGCAGGAAAGCCAGTGAAGCAGCCAAGTATGATTAAGTTGCTAAAGGCGCTAGTGACAGGAAATGCAGATTTACTAAAACTTAACATCGTTCACACACTAGGGCAGGGTGATGATCAGATAGCGGCATTTGCCGGTAAGAGTGTGATCATCGGGGATAGAAATGAGAAGTGTCTGCAGGTGATGAATGATCAGATAGCGGCTGGAAAAAAGAATATTGGTATTTTCTATGGCGCGGCACATTTTCCAGATATGGAAGATAGAATGTTCAAGATGGGGTTCAAGAAGACTAACCAATTTTGGATGACGGCTTGGGATATCGATAAGGAAAAAGCAAATAGGTGAATGGTAAGCCATAAAAAAGGAGACTGTCATTAGTCTCCTTTTTTGGTAGTGGTTTAGTAGTGGTTTTATAGAGGAACCGCGTAGGTCACTTGGGGCGTTGATATGGGAGGTTACTTTGTATTTATCGACAGTAAGTCACGCGTAATCTAGATCCTCCATTGTAGTATCCGTGTGAGCGGGATCTTCTGCTATTACTATAGCGTGAGTTGTTGTTACAGCTATTGTTAGAGTTGTATCCCCTGTGTGAATAATGGCGGCTGCTTGTGTAGCGGCTACTTGAGCGGTAGTTAGATCTGTTACAGCTGCAGCTTGCTGCTTGTCTGTAGTAGCGATACATTGGTCTGCCGTAACAGTCGTTACCAGTGAAAACCTTCTTAGTATAGATAGGGCACCCGCATGATGAATGACCGCTTACGTAGCTACTGCTGCAATGTGAGTGGGTTCTAGCCTCCGCTGTGTTCGGCGTGAATAGGAAAACGGCGGTTAATATGCTTAGGTATGTTAGTATTTTTTTCATAGTCATTTAGTTGTTGTGGTTCACTATGTTCGACTTCGGTGATTCAGACTTTATTCAAATTATTATGAAAAAAATATTCTGTATTTTTATGGAGTATGCACTCTGAAGGTAGCTAAAGCGATAGAGGGCCACTGCGGTTTTGAGGTTTTATCATGGCGATTGTCAGCCCTCAGCCCTTAGTCCAGCCCTACAATGTTTTCAGGGTAGATCTGCTCTAAGAATGAAAAAACTCTTCTAAAATATTTTAGAAGAGTTTGTATGATTCTTAGTAAGTAAGAGAGATTTGTTCTAAGCTATCTAGTGGTCTACCAAAGTATTTTTGCTGAGTTTTAGCAAAAGCATCAGGGTTGTCATTAGCAAATGAAGAGGTTAATCAATTAATAACAAAAAATTATTAATAGAAAACTAGATAAGGTCAATTTCATTGTTGGTATTATCTAAAGTGGATTGATTTTTTAAGCCTCAATAAAAAACGCCTCTCCTCAAACAGGAGAGACGTTATCATTTAGTTTAGAAATTAACGTTTTAGATATTACTGGGTCAAACCAGGTCCCATGGAGCCTGAAGAGGGAGTTTGCTCATCTGAGTCTGTTTCAGTAGCAGGTGCTGATGTTGTGGATACTGCATCATCGCTATCTATGGCGATGCCTTGGTCGGCTGCGAACTCTGCGAGCGCCATGTCCTGGAGAGCTTCTTGCTCAGATTCCTTCATACTGATATCTGAGAGATCCATACTGTCTTTGGCGACGCGGCTGCGGCCTGCTGCTTTAGTGCGTTCTTCTTCGACTATTTCTTCGAGTCTGTTGAGTGTGTCACCAGAGCCTCCGATGTTAGTAATCATCCCAGATGCCATTTCATTAAGTTCAGCGGCGGCTTTTTGGACTTTGGCATCATCGATACCTCGGCTGATCTCCTCAATTTTAGCGCGTGCTTCTCTCACTGAGATATCTCTAGCTTTGATGAGTTCTTTGTATTGAGCCTCTGAATCTTCCAGTTGAACCTTCACTTCATCATGCTCGGCGTCTACTTTTTTGAGTTGCAGAGCATATTGTCCAGCGAGTTGACGGTTGCCAGATTTGAGGTTAGCGGCGGTTTTAGCACGCAGGTCGGTTTCTTCTTTATCTAGCTTTTTGACGCGTGAGATGAGTTGCTCCACTAATCCAGCGTGCGATGCTAGTCCTTGGTTGAATTTAGAGGTTTGCTTACGAAGGTTTTCTTTTTCTACTTCGAGGAGCGCTTTAGGATTACGTTTTTCGAGTCCTCCTACGAAGAGCCCAAAGAATCCTTTGATGAGATTTCCTATTCTTTTAAACATTGATTTGGTGGTGTTTGTGATTGAACTATTAAGATGGTTACTGATTTACGGTGCATCTGCAAGTATAAGTCGTGGTAGATTTTGGAATCACCTCCCCAGGTGGGCGGAGAGTTTTAGTAATGTGGGGTCCATGACATATTTTGAATCCGCTACTTCATTGATAGGGATACTACCAAAGTTTCCTTCATTGAAGACCATGATCTGGTTGGTGTTTCCTGCTTCCAGGGAATCCACGGCTGCTACGGCAAATTTATACGCCATGATGCGGTCTCTCACTGTGGGCGAACCACCACGTTGGACGTGTCCTAGTACGGTGAGTCTTGCATCCATGTTGAGGTTAGTGGTGATCCAGCGAGTGAGGTATTCTCCCATGTTCGTGCCCTCTGCGACGATGGCGATGATGTAGTTTCTGCCAGCAGCGCAGTCTTCTCTGAGTCTCTCGCCGATGGAGTCCAGATCATAATCCATTTCTGGAGCGATGCAGATCTCAGCACCGCTTGAGAGTGCACTGGTAATCGCGAGGTAGCCACAGTGTCTGCCCATAGTCTCAATCACAAAGGCGCGATTAAATGAGGTGGCGGTGTCACGGATGGAGTCCACGGATTCGCGGATGACGTTGAGCGCGGTATCTACGCCGAGGCAGTAGTCGGTACCCGGGATATCATTATCGATAGTGGCTGGGATACCGGCGAAGGGGACTTGAAAATCTTGGTAAAACTGATTGAGCGCGCTGAATGATCCGTCACCTCCGATAACGATGATTTTATTGATACCAAGCTTTTGCAAATTCTCGTAGGCTGTCTTGCGGTGCTCATACTCAAAGAACCTCATTGAGCGAGATGAGCGCAGTATGGTGCCCCCACGGTGGAGAATGCCGGAGACGTCTTCTCTAGTGGCTGCTGCGATTTTCCCATCGATGAGTCCGCGTAATCCGTCCCTGACGAGGAATGGCTTATACCCTCTCTTGCGTGAGTATTCTACCGCGCACTTTACTGCGGGGTTCATTCCGGCGGCGTCTCCGCCGGATGTTATGATTGCGATGCTTTCCATGTATTATAAATTTGGACCGTTGAGTTGTGAGAAATTTTTATTAGGTTTAGAAGCAGCATAAGTTACTGCTACATTATTGCAAGCATTGGGTGTGCCACATTGTTAGTAAATTTATTACCGAGTGTGGAAAAAGTAGAATTTTAAATGCTTTTTTCTTGCAGATCTCAAATAATAATGCATTTTGCGTTTCGCCTCGCAAAACGAAAGTAATGCAAGGCGAAAAGACAATCATCAAACAAATGCAAGGTTAGCTCAGTTGGTAGAGCGGTTCGTTTACACCGAATTGGTCGGGGGTTCAAGTCCCTCACCTTGTACCATTTGATGATCATAGTAGTAATTGAAAATGATAGGCTCAGCAATAATGCTGAGCTTTTTTTGTCTGATATTTAGCGACTCTAATTATCCAATAAAGCAAACTTTAGATCACCAGATGAAACGACGTCTCCGTTCACTAGACAGCGGCAAGCTGCGAAGCCGATGTTGCGGCGGATCTTAAGGATTTCGGCTTCGATGAAGAGGGTGTCTCCGGGGAGTACTGGGCGGCGCCATTTGACGTTATCCGCGCTCATAAAGTAGCCAATCTTGCCTTGGTTCTCTGGCTTACGCAGCATGAGAATAGAGGCTACCTGAGCCATGGCTTCCACCTGGAGTACGCCTGGCATGATGGGGTGGTCTGGGAAATGTCCTGGGAAGAATGGCTCGTTCATAGTGACGTTTTTGATGCCAGTGCATTTGTTGTCTCCTTCGAAATCTATCACACGATCTACCATGAGGAATGGGTAACGGTGAGGGAGGATTTTAGAGATGTCATTGATATCTAGCACTGCTTCGCCTTCGGGGATCTTGAGTGGCGGAACCATTGAGCGCATCCGAGTGTATTCTTTTTTGAGAATACTTGCCATTTCAGTGTTAGGTCCGTGTCCTGGGCGGACACAGATGACGTGGCCTGTGATGCGCTTGCCGCCGAGCATGAGGTCGCCGATGAGATCTAGCGCCTTGTGGCGTGCGAACTCATTAGTAAACCTCATTGGCTCCTTACTCATGATTTCCTCGCCGCGGACCACAACAGCATTTTCGATAGATCCACCTTTAATAAGCCCTTTATCGAGCAGGGGTTTCACGTCCTCATAGTAAACAAAGGTTCTCGCTGGTGCGATTTCCTTCTCATAGATTTCTGGTGTTACGACAGTTGAGAAAAACTGAGTGAATCTACCATCTGGGCCCACGTTTGTCACGGAGATGCGGAAGTCCTTGTCTGGCACAATGGTAATAGTGGAGCCTTTTTTATTGTCAAAATGGATCGGCTCACGGATCTCCCAGACCTTGGCTGGCTGGTCTTGCTCAGTGCGACCAACGCTCTGGATGAGAGCAACGTATGGTGCGGATGACCCATCCCCGATGGGAGGCTCATTGGCATCCATTTCTATCAATGCGTTATCTATGCCCATGCCTGTGAGGGCGGAAAGAATGTGCTCAACCGTATGCACCTTCACTGAGCCCTCAGCGAGAGTAGTGGCGCGCTCTACGGTCTGGACTTTGCTGACATCAGCATCGATAAATGGCTGGTCAGGGAGATCGACCCGGCGGAATTTAAATCCATGATCAGCGGGAGCGGGCTTGATGCTTAGCGTTACTTTCTGTCCGGTGTGCAGCGATGTCCCTTCTAGTGAAGCAGAAGCCGCGATGGTGTGTTGCATTTCAGTTGGCATGAAAATGAGTGAAATGTGGAATGGGTGAATTTGCAAGTTTATAAAGAAGTTCGTAGAGCGGCTAATTTAAGGTTTATTCTTGGACGTTGATGGGGCATGTTTATCGTATGACTGATCACGTAGAGAAATTAATAGACTTAGCGCTCACTGAGGACATTGGCACAGGGGATGTTACCTCAGAATACTTTGTCCCACTCGGTGCTCGGGCTAGGGCATTGATGCTGGTGAAGTCAGATGGTGTAGTGGCGGGTTTGGAAATAGCACAGCGTGTCTTCCAGAAAGTGGATCACACCATTGAAGTAAATATACTGGTCGCGGACGGTAGCCGGGTGGTGAAAGGCGCCTACGTCATGGAGATAAAAGGACCAGCGAGATCAGTTCTGACAGGGGAGCGGGTGGCTCTAAATTTCATGCAAAGGCTCTCGGGGATAGCTACCAAAACGGCGATATTTGTCGCTCTAACAAGAGGGACTACCGCGAATGTTCTAGATACTAGGAAGACAACTCCTGGCTGGCGTGAGCTAGAGAAATACGCAGTGACCCAGGGCGGGGGAATGAACCATAGAATGGGGCTTTATGATCGTGCAATGGTGAAGGATAATCATTTGGTGGCTGAGCATAGCATCGATGATATCCAGGCAGCGATCACTAAGCTGAAGAGAGATAAACCGCAGGTAGAAGTAGAGCTAGAGGCGGATCGTCTCGATCAGGTAGAGGCGTTCCTGAAGCTCGATGGGGTGGATCATATCTTATTAGATAATATGACTAACGGACAGATGCGTGAGGCTGTGGCGATGCGTGGTGATCAGAAATTTCCCAAGCTAGAAGCGAGTGGTGGTGTGAATGAAATAACCATCTATGAGATTGCTCGGACAGGTGTAGACTTCATCTCGGTGGGAGCACTCACACACAGTGCCGTGGCACTAGATATTTCACTAGATTTTGTGGAAATCTAAAGAATGGTACCTCTTGTTTTTGAGAGAGTTAAGTGATTTTTTAAAAACTATTGTTCGTGTAAGCTGACTGTTAGATTATAATGAGGGTCGTAGTTCTCTTTATTACGAATGGTTTAAGCGTGTTGGGGTTAATAATCCTTCACCAGACTTAACAAAGTGCGTGGTCAAGTATTAAATTTTTTGTTCTGTGGAACAGCTTGTGGAAAGGGAGATCCCCGACTCTAATTTATTTCTCCAACAAAATGATTTGTCTAAGTTTTGCGCTTCGGTGTATTAATTATAGCCGCTCAGAAAAAGCTTCTATTTTGAAGTTTGGATAATCAAAAATCCCACAATTTTAATCACCTAAAAACCACAACTTTATTACGACAATGGAAGCAATCCTGACAACAACGGTAAATGAAACTGCACAACGATCAAATAAAGCTAAGGGAGGTGAAGTTGTATGGTCAGCTGTCTCTGAAAAGCTTTCTGAATTCGTGGGTAGTGATGCATTTGATCGATGGTTTTCTGGAGTGTCCGAGGTGTCCCTCACTGAATCGGAGTTTAAGATTTCTGTGCCTAACGATATCCACCAAGTGTGGATAGAAACCAATTTTATGCCGGAATTGCAAAATGCTGTTTCAGAGATATTAGATCCAATGGTTAAGGCAATCGTCGTTGTGCACGGTGAGGAAGATAACTATGGCAAGGGTGATGAAGACGAAGATGGAGTCTCTGTCCCGCAGATAAGCAAAAAATCTGAACAACAGATCAAGAATGTAGGGCTTAATCCTCAGTATAGTTTTGATAAATTTGTGGTAGGCCACAATAGTGAGTTCGCTCATGCAGCCTGTCAGGCAGTGGCCAGCGGTTCTGGTTTCTCATACAACCCGCTGTTTATTCATGGGGCGTCTGGACTAGGGAAAACTCATTTGATGCAGTCGATCGGAAATGAGATCTTGAGAAAGAATCCGGATGCTAAAGTCACTTATTTGACGTCAGAGAAATTCACCAACGAGTTTATTGATGCGGTTAAAAAAGGAAGTCTTGATAAGTTTCGCAAAAAATACCGTAGAGCGGATGTTCTGCTCATTGACGACATCCAATTTCTGGCGGGTAAAGAGAGATCACAGGAAGAATTCTTCCATACCTTTAACACGTTGTTAGACCTTCAGAGTCAGATTATTTTGACCTGTGACCGGCCTGCATGTGAGGTGAAGAAATTCGAATCAAGGATGGTTTCGCGTTTCGAGAGCGGCCTCACCGTGGAGCTTCAGGTGCCGATGATGGAGACACGTCTCGCCATCCTTAAACGTAAGATGGATGACTGGCAAACTAAGCTACCTGATGAATTAGTTAGATTTCTCGCAGACAAAATTAAATCCAATATCAGAAGGTTGGAAGGTGCGCTCGTGCGTGTGGCTACATTTGCATCACTGGGCGGGAAAGATCTCACCATCGAGCGCGTGGAGCATCTACTAAAAGATATTCTCCGCGAGGAAGGCTCTAGAAAAGTCACAATAGATAGCATCCAGAAACTTGTGTCCGAGCATTTTGACATCAATATATCTGATATGACGAGCCGAAGAAGACCGGCGAATATAGCCTTTGCTAGACAGGTTGCTATGTTCCTCAGCCGTAAGCTCACTCAGTCCTCGTTGATGGAAATTGGCGATGCCTTTGGCGGGAGAGATCATGGCACCGTGATCCATGCTGTGAAGAAAGTGGAGCAGCGTATTACGAAAGAAACTTCCATTAGGGATACAGTGGATCTTCTGGGCGCGATGCTTCAGAGAGCTTAATGAAAAAGTGGAGAGATAGCGGGGAATGGCATGGTCCTCAACCCTCCATATATTGTGCTTAATGAGCTGGATGACGCAATATATTGTAATTTGACCATTTTTTGCTAAAGAATGCTTGATATAGTTTGGGGAAAGTTCAGTTTGTTTGTAACACGCAATATTTTACGAAAACGTAGAATGCACAACTTAAGAAATCTAGACTGAAATGAAATTTACTATCTCAAAGCAATCATTTATGGATGCACTTTCACAGGTGCAGCATGTGGTAACTAACCGCACGACTTTACCTATTTTATCAAATGTTTTGATAGAAGCAAGTGGAGGTAAGCTTAAACTCACGACCACTGATCTCGATGTGGGAGTAGTGGGAACTGTAGAAGCTGACATTTCTAAAGAAGGCTCCACGACACTGCCTGTGAAGAGACTTGCGAGTATTATCAGAGAGCTTCCTGCTGAGACTGTAGAAGTATCTGTGGATAATAAAAACCACGCATCTATCAAGTGTGGGCCATCATTTTTCAAGATCATCGGACTCGGTGAAGATGAGTTTCCTCCCTTACCCACATTTGATGATGCGAAGGAATTTAAGATCAGCCAGGAAGTGCTACTTGATGCCCTCAAAAAGACATCGTATGCCATCTCTACTGATGAAACGCGATACGTGCTGAATGGTATTTATGCTTCATTTAAAGAGGGTAAAATGAGCCTTGTAGCGACTGATGGTCGCCGTCTTGCGATGGTTGAAAATGATTTAGAATTCCCCGCCAGCAATGAGTGTGATGTGATTATTCCAGCTAAAGCAGTGAATGAACTCCAGCGTCTGCTAAAGCCAGAGGGCGATGTCCTAATGCGTCTTAACGACAGCCAAGTCTCGTTCGAGATCAATGGTAGTTTACTCGTTTCTAAGCTAATCGAAGGTAACTATCCTAACTATCGTCAGGTGATACCTAGTAACACCACTGAACGCGTGGAAGTGGGTCGCGAGGCATTCCTAGAGACCGTTCGTCGTGTGTCTATTCTTGCTACCGATAAGTCAAATTCAGTCAAACTAGCCTTTGGTGCCAATACAGTTAACGTGATGGCAAACACTCAGGATGTTGGTGAGGCTACTGAGCAGATCGATGTGAAATATGCGGGTAAAGAGTTCGCTATCGCATTCAATCCTGAATTTCTCATGGCGCCTCTCAAGAATCTAAGCACAGAAAATGTTTACATCGACATGATCGACGAAATGAGCCCAGGAGTGGTGCGTATCGATGGATCATTCCTCTACGTGATCATGCCAATGCGAGTCACAGGATAATTTTAATAATAAAAAAACGCCGCTATTCTCAACAGAATAGCGGCGTTTTTATTGGTGAGATAATTGCTCTTAACAGACTATCTGCCTCTAGAGTTTAGAGCATTACGGTAACGGAATATTCCTTCAAAAACGGCCGTAGCTACCGTGCTTTGGTATTTTTCATTCTCTATCAGCCGAGCCTCACTCGGATTACTCATGAAGCCGCCTTCAATCAATATAGCAGGGTGGTTAATGCCGGAAAGCACGCTGAATCTAGCACGCTTAATTCCGCGATCAGGCACTTTATATCCATCTATTCTCTCCTTAATACGACCATGGATAGCTGTGGCGAGAGCGATGTTTGCGGAGTCTTGGTGGTTCCCACTAAGCGTCGTGTAGTCTGAGCTTTTCAGTCCTCTACCATAATGTGCCACGCCCACTGGTGAGAGTGTGAATGTCTCTATGCCTCTCGCTGCGGAGCGGCTACTTGCGTTAAAGTGGATCGAAATAAAGATCGCATTTGGGTAGCGGTTCGCCACAATCACGCGCTGCTTAAGAGTGAGATAAACATCAGATTCTCTAGTCATGACTACCTTAAACCCCTTAGCTCTGAGTCCGGCTTGTAGAGTGCGTGCCACCTTCAAGTTATAGCCTGCTTCGGTGCCGTATCGGTTAACCGCACCTGCATCCTTTCCGCCATGCCCTGGATCGATGATGATGGTGTTAAATGACTTAGCATTCGGAATGAAACTAGGCTTTAAGATAGGGTCTATCATTTTAGCCACATCGGTCTGAGACACTAGCAACCTGCCTCCAGAGTATATAACTGGTGAGGATAGTCCGAACTTGAGATCATTCATATAGCAAACCTTACTCCCATTGGTGAACTCCATCTTAATCTTCGATTTTCTAAGTTCTATCTTAGAGCCTGAGAGTGTCATTTTAGCAAATCCATACTGTGACTTGATGCTCCTCAAGGTGATGTATTTTTTACCCTCAAAGCTCATCGTTTCAAGAGCCGCGCGTGCCGCTGTCATGGATACAATGAAAGCAGCGATAAGGATGAGTAATTTGTGGGAGTGGTTATAAAACCTATGACGCATGATAGTGAGTGAAGTAAAGTGTGGGAAGCGCAGACTAGGAATTTTACTCGTAGATGGCAAACTCAAAGTTAATTTAGACTGAATTATTTTATAAGCACATTGTACAGATCTCGATAGTTTTTCGATTGTCTTAGACAATACGGAGATGCATATGTAGGATAAGGTATTACTATGTTATTTAAGAAGAAATCCTCTATTACTCCACTCCTCGACCAGGCTAGAAACGCCACTTTCAATGATGAGCAACTTGCGGAATCCGCTATCGAGTTAGCGCAAGAGATTCTCATTTCCTCATCTCTCGAGATGAAACTATCCGAGCGATACCAGGCATGGAAAATGAATCGTATGATGGATGATACTCTAGGAAAGGCACTCACCCTAGCCATGGCAGATCAGGTCTTTAGACCAGCCACGCATACACGATCCGCGGATCAATTTCGTTTTTTGATAGATCAATATGGAGTGCCGTCCTACCTTCCTCTACATGAGAGAGTTGCGATGCGGATCGGAGCTGCGGCCTCTTTTCTTGCGCCAGACATCGTGATGCCAGCAGTCACTTCTAAAATGCGCGCTGAGTCAAATGATGTGATTCTGCCGAGTGAAGATGATCAGCTCAAGCCGCACCTCCTTAAACGCCGCAAAACTTACACCCGCATGAATATTAATCAGCTTGGTGAGGCGATCCTCGGTGAAGAGGAAGCCGCGCACAGGCTGCAGCAGGTTATCGACCGACTTGAGAGCCCTGAGTGCGAGTATGTTTCGGTGAAAATCTCTGCCATTTTCTCACAGATCAACCTCGTGGACTATGACCACACGCTTGAAGAAATTAAACAACGCCTCCGACTTCTTTACCGCACAGCGATGCGGCATCAATTCACGCGTCAGGACGGCACCAATTCTCCAAAATTTGTCAACTTAGACATGGAGGAATACCGTGACCTTCACCTCACATGTGATGCCTTCAAGCAAGTTTTGTTAGAAGACGAGTTCATACAGATGCGAGCGGGAATAGTGCTACAGGCTTATTTGCCAGATGCGTTTGAAGTCCAAAAAGATCTAACGGAATGGGCGAAAAACCGTGGCAAGATTGGCGGTACAAGTATCAAAATTCGTATCGTTAAAGGTGCTAATCTAGCAATGGAGAGCGTGGAAGCCAGTATTCACGACTGGCCGCAAGCTACCTATTCTAGCAAGCTAGACGTCGATGCCAACTATAAGCGGATGATAGAATACGGCTGTCTCCCCGAGCATGCTGAGGTGGCAAACATCGGTGTAGCATCTCACAATCTTTTTGAGGTATCTTACGCGCTGATCCTCCGCGCCATGCATGGAGTCGATGAATACGTTGAGTTCGAAATGTTAGAAGGTATGGCAAACCACCAAGCGCGCGCGCTGCAGAAGACTGCCGGTGGGCTGCTCCGCTACGCACCCGTGGTGAAAAAAGAAGATTTTCACACAGCCATTTCCTATCTAGTCAGGAGGCTAGATGAAAACACATCTGAAGAAAACTTCCTACATGATCTATTCGGGATGAAGCTTGGATGCCCACTCTGGGATAAGCAAAAGAAGATGTTTCTCGATGCTTGTGCGAAAAAAGACACAGTGCAATCCACACCTAACAGAATACAAAATCGGGCCACTGAAGAGCATGTTGTTGATTATGTTAGTGGCTTTGAAAATGCGGCTGATACTGACTGGTCACTCCGACACAATCAGAGCTGGGTCACTAAGCAAGTGCGTGATTTTGATGGGACAGAGATCCCCACGATCCCCATTGTCATCAATAGCGAAACGCTTACTACATCCACACTGGGGACAAGTAGAGACCCATCTAGGAATATCGATACCTACCAGTTCTCACTCGCAACCCAACAACAGGTAGATACCGCTCTAGAGTGTGCGGTGAACTGCCAACCGGCTTGGGAGGAAATGGGCATCGAGGCTAGAGGTAAGATTTTAAAACAAGTGGCTGTAGAGCTTGCGAAGGGCCGCGGAGAAGCCATCTCTGTGATGGTCATGGATGCAGGTAAAGCCATCCCGGAAGGAGACGCTGAGCTTAGCGAGGCTATCGATTTTGCTGCCTACTACGCAGACAGTCTGAGCTGGGAAGGGCTTTTCGATGGCTCAGAGCTAAAAGCCCTAGGAGTCGTCGTCATCACCCCCCCATGGAACTTTCCATTTGCGATCCCATGCGGCGGAATTTTAGCGGCGCTGATGGCGGGGAATTCCGTCATTATGAAGCCACCCGTAGAGACAGTTCTCACTGCATGGGTGATGGTGAACATGCTCTGGGATGCAGGGATTCCGCGCGATGTATTGCAGTTCGTCACTTGCCCCAATAATGAGATAGGCAAGGGGCTTGTCACAGATCCACGCGTTGGCTCTGTAGTTCTAACAGGAGCTTTTGAAACAGGTATAATGTTCCAAAAATGGAACCCTAGTATGCGCCTTATCGCAGAAACATCTGGTAAGAACTCACTCATCATCACTAATGCAGCAGACCCAGAGCAAGCGATTAAAGATCTCGTCAAGGGATCATTCGGGCACTCTGGACAGAAATGCTCCGCGTCATCACTCGCTATCATTGAAGCAGATCTTTATGATAGCCCTGACTTCATGCGCCAGCTCAAAGACGCTACGGCTTCTCTAACAGTTGGCTCGTCTTGGGATTCAGCATCAATCGTCACACCCGTCGTCCGAGCTCCAGGTAAAGAGCTGTATCGCGCACTTACGACGCTGGATGAAGGGGAAGAATGGCTGCTAGAGCCACAGATGATAGATGAAAACCCTTGCCTTTGGTCACCCGGCATCAAGCAAGGGATCCAGCCAGGCAGTTGGTATTGTAAGACCGAGTGTTTCGGTCCTGTACTCGGTCTTGTGAGGGCGAGGAATCTTCAGCACGCCATGGAGATCCAGAATGATTCAGACTTTGGCCTCACTGGCGGAATCCACACGCTCGACACCCGCGAGATAGCGCTCTGGCGTGATAAGGTAGAGGTAGGAAATGCTTATGTTAACCGCTCTATCACAGGCGCCATCGTCAGGCGCCAATCTTTCGGGGGATGGAAGAGCTCATGTTTCGGTCCTGGCGCTAAGGCCGGTGGACCTAACTACGTGGCCATGTTTGGTAATTGGATGCAGACCTCGACGCCGCAAAAATCTGCACCATTGAGCGATGAAGTTTCTGCCTACGTAGCCACTCTCAGCCGGGATTTAAATATAGACCTCAATACCCTAACAGCGGCTGCCAGTAGTTACACATACTGGTGGGAAAAGGAATTCTCCATCGAACATGACCCGTCGAACCTACTAGGCGAGACTAACCACTTCCGCTATCGTAAACTCGGCAGAATCTTAGTAAGAGGCGATGAAATGAGTGATCTAGACCTCGCCCTGGTGCAGCTAGCTGGAAAACTGTTAGATGTAAACATAGATATCAGTCTCCGCGGGAAAAGAAAGGGGATCGATGCTCATATCGAGACAGAAACAGAACTCTGTAATCGGTTAGAAAAATTCAACAATGCCTACAACAGTCTCCGTATTCCTGGAGCTTCTGAAGGCATACGTAAGGCAGCAAATAAAGGACGTATCCAGCTGATCGACTGGGCAGTGATAAGCAACGGAAGAATAGAGCTGCTTCACTACTTAAGAGAGCAGGCCATCTCCGAAACCACCCACCGCTATGGCAATATTATCCCCAAGCCGCATGAGTGTGTGTAAGTAGTTATTCTATTTCTTAGCAGACTTATCCATAGATTTGATGTAGCCGATGAGGTCTGCGAATTCAGGAAGAGTAAGCTGATCGCAGAGGTGTAGGCTCATCATGTTGAGGCCTGGCTCAGTTTTAGCTACCTGCGCTGCATCTAGATTGGTAGGAATACCTGCGATGTTGTGCAGGATGATTTCATTCGCATCTTTCTTCACAATAGTTCCCATGTGATTTGCTCCATCTTTCATCGTAATGCTTACCCAGCTTTTAGAAATGACGGCAGCCGGCTTAATGATTGATTCAGCAATATCCGCATTTTCAGCGTGACCCAGTTTAGTCAGGTCAGGGCCTTTAACAAGTTCACCTGGTTTAATGTTGTGACAGGCTACGCAGCCTACTTTATTGATCACTTTAGCGCCGTTCTTAGGGTTGCCCTTATTTTTTGAAACGTGGAGGACGATGTCTTCGATTGATGTTTTACCGATCTTCTTCACCACTTTTCCACCCTTAACTTGACGAGGGTTGAGTGCTGGAACGTAAGCTTTATTTTTCTGTAGCTTAGCCACAAATGCTGACTGAGCATCTGCTTCTAATTGTCCGTGTGTGCTATTTAGGAAGCTTGAGATTTTTTCAGTGCCATCCCAGTCGACTGGGTAGTAATACGGACCGTCTGGATTAGGCCGGGTAGACCACCAAGTGGAGCCATCATACTCGACTTCTTTCTGGTGGAGTCTGATGAGTGTATCCACGATCAATGATTTCAACTTAGAATCACCCTGTGCTGCTGAGATGAGAGCATCTACTACTTTCTCCGTATGCATGAATTTCATCACAGCCAATGCACCGCGTTGCATATTCTCATCAGTTGATTTCAGAGCCTCAATGCACGGGCCTTCAGCCTTGAGTGACACGAGCGATTGCATTGCAACGTGCGGCAGAATGATTGCCGAGTTTGGAGTAGAGTGTGCCTTGATCACTTTACCTGCCTTGGCTGGATCTGGTGACCGTGAAACGATGAATTTAACCGATCCTTTAGGGTTTGATGATACGCAAGTGGCAGTGAAGGTGACAGCCTTAGGCGGCATCTTGTAGGCGATCACGCTATAGGCATGGGTGCCAATTCCTTTGGCTCCATCAGGTAAAGGGTTACCTTCCGCAGTTTTATTAATCAGCGTTTTCCCCCAGCCCTGCTTGGCAGATTTCCACTTGTATTCAGTCATGTCAGTTTTTTTACCAAATTTCTGATGGACTACTGGGTTTAGCCAAACCGCATGGTCATTTCCTGTATTAGAACCGCCGTCAACGATAAGATAAAGTTCTTTGTAGGTGCTGATATCGACACTGATTTCATATCTTTTTTTCCCTTTAATTTCTGGGCTAGTCCCTTCTTCTTTCACGGCGACTTCTTTCACAGACACAACAGGTGGTGCTGCTTTGGCGATTAAAGCTGGGGCGGAGGATGTGTCACCGACTCTTCCTAGCGCCACGGCTGCGGCGACTTGAACTCTGGGATCGGCATCATTGAGAGCGGTTTTGAGTAAGTTTACATCGGCATTTTTAGCGAACTCAACACGGTCAGCCATGGCACGAACACAATGCTCTTTGATCACAGGGTCTTTGGAGAGCTTACTTAGAGATTTATGGGCATCTGCGCCAGCTAACTGAGCAATGGTGTAGACTGCCGCCACTCGACCTTCGGCCGATACAGAGGAATCATTTGCAATGGCTTCAAGTGAAGATACAAACGCTTGGTCATTTCTAAGCAGTATTTCTTGTTGGGCATAGACTCTCGCAGTAGAGCTGGGAGTCTTCAGCATAGCGACTAGATCTTTAGCGCTGAGCTTGGTTAGATCTGGAAATTTCTTATACTTCCATCCCTTAGGAGTAACGATGGACACAAAGCCCTTGCCTGGGTTTCCCTTGTATCCAGCACCATCCCAGGCTGCGATATACATTCTGCCTGAACCATCGACATCTAGATCAGCTACCTGTGACGTGCTGATAAAATCTTCTGGCTTGTCAGTGAATGAAGCTCCGTCTTTCTTTACTCTGTGAATGTAAATATGTGAGCGACCCCAGTCTGCCATCATGAACGTTTTGTTGTATTTCTCTGGCCAGCCTGGCTCCTCAAAATAGAGATTTCCAGTTCCTGATCCACCACCGTATTCACCAAGTGCTGGGAGCATGTCTTCTGCGAAATTAGTGTAAAGGCTTGGGTAGCCGTATTGGCCACTCTGGATGTAGTGGCTGAAGCGGATCCACCAGCCCACACCGTCATTGGTGTTTTCTCTGGTGACGACATTCATAAATGGATCGATCGCTACGTCATAAACGTTGCGTGTTCCGTGAATGAACGTTTCCATTTCGGTTCCATCTGGGCGGACGCGGACGACACCACCACCGTGCATAGTGAGTTTCTTGCCATCTGTGCCCACGGCTCCTACGAACCCGAAGTCGCCAATAGAGATATAAACCCAGCCATCGATTCCGAGGCGGATGTTATTGGTAGAGTGATCTGTGCCTCTGCTCTTGAGAAATTTTGGGTTACCAATGTTGGTCACCAATGGCTTTGCTGGACCATCTGCTACACCATCACCATCTGCATCCACGTAAACTGAGAGCTGCTGTGTGCCTACCTTGTCACCGTCTTTAGTGCAGTGGAGGACAATAAGCCGCTTGCCAATAGAGATGATTCCACGCGGGTTGTCCATTTTAGCATAAACGGTTCGTTTATCAGCCTTACCATCTTGATCTGTATCCGTTAGCTTAGCGATGTAGCCAAGACCGAGCTTCTTACCAAGCGAGCCCTGCATATCTACCCCCACGTAGACTTCACCGTATGGTGAAGCGGCAATGACTGCTGGGCACGGAGCCATCTTACTATTTGCAAACACCTGAGTTTCTAATTCTGCTGGAACGGTCGTGGTGCCGGCAAATGCAGAAATAGCCCCCAAGGATGAGATGAGCGAAGTGAGATAAATTTTCTTCATAAAATTAATACTACCGCCGAAATAAAATCTATCAAGTCAGTTTGTTGCGACTGAAAAAATATAGCAAGCGAGCTTAGGGAGTCTGCCTTAGTGTTGACGTTTTAGATCGCCAAGGTGTTTTTCTGTTCGTTAGAGTATTCACTATAATGATAGTAAAAAACAGGATGACGTGCATCACGATATTGGCGGGTATGGTTTTATCAGGGAGCTTGGCAAGCGCAGATAAAACTTCCGCTAAACAGTTGCCTAACATTATCATCATTTATGCGGATGATTTAGGGTATGGTGATTTGTCATGCTACAATCCGAAGGCGGCATACAAAACACCGCGTATTGATCAAATGGCGGCTGAAGGGATTCAATTTAATGATGCGCATAGTCCATCGACCATTTGTTCTCCATCTCGGTATGGACTGCTTTCTGGACAGCAAATTTACCGATCCACGGGTCGTGGTGGTGGTGCGTTTGAGGGACCTAGCGGGCCGAGCTATCTGAAACCTGGAACACTGACTATGGCGGGAATACTCAAGGAGAAAGGGTATCGGACTGGGGTGTTTGGGAAATGGCATGTGGGTCTCACTTGGCTTGGCAAGGATGGGAAACAGCTTAAGGGTGGATTTGAGAATTCGCTTCTGATTGACTATGAGAAAAGCACGCCACTTATCGATGGCCCCAATGCTCGTGGCTTTGATGAGTCGTTCATTACGCCGAATTGCCCGACCACTGATCCGCTCTATATTTACATTGAAAATGGGATGGTGCCGGTGCCTGCCAGTATGCGTCACAAAAGGGATACGCTGCCTAATCTAGGTGGCAAATGGAGATGGGATAATGACGAGGGTTGGAAGGCTCCGGGGTATAAGTTTGTAGGTGCGGATAAGTTATTTTTTGAGAAAACGCGTGAGTTCATTACAGACCATAGAAGATCTCATCCAGAGACGCCCTTTTTCGCAGTTCTCTCCACACAGATCGCGCACGCTCCTGTGCTACCTGCGAAAGAATTTACCGGTAAGACAGAGGCTGGTCCTCGGGGTGACTTCTTATTTGAGCTGGATACATTGGTAGGGAAGACTTTGGATATGGTAAAGGAACTCGGAATCGACGAGCAAACATTGATCCTCTTTAATGCTGATAACGGAGCAGAGACAATGCACGTGATGTGGATGCGTGAGGATCATCATCATGATCCATCAGGTGGGTTCAGGGGTATGAAGCGAGACGGCTGGGAAGGCGGTCACCGTGTTCCATTCATTGTTAGATGGCCAGGGAGGATTCCCAAAGCGCAGGTGACTAAGCAGATGACGAACACGACAGATATCATGGCGACTTTGGCGTCAGTCGTCGGATACAAGTTACCGGATGATGCTGCGAAAGATAGCTTTGACATGTTACCTGCGATGTTAGGAATTCAGGATGCAGGAAAATCTATCCGGCCTCATCTACTCACCCAGAGTTTTCGTGGGGAGTTTCAGATCAGGCAGGGAGATTGGAAATATTTAGATCATAAGGGTTCTGGCGGGAACCGCTACGATACGGGAGAAATGCAGAAGTACGCCCTGAAAGAGTCCGAGCCAGATGCGCCAGGACAGCTTTATCATCTTGGAAAAGACCCGGGCGAAACGACGAATCTATACTTCAAAGAGAAGGAGAAGCGGGAGGAGCTTCAGGCATTGCTCAAATCACTGAAAGAAAGTGGACGTAGTGCTCCTCTTGGCAGGAAGCCGATAGGTTTAGAGAATATTCCGCGACTAAAGTAGGATTTATCATGAGTGTTTTAATCTAGGCAAAGTTGATACGCAGGTTACCGCTTTTTGTAATTCTTTTAAGCTCTTGTCAAAATGATACAGAAGGTAAAAAAGAGCGCGTTATATACGAATCTTCAGAAGTTATTCCTGTCGAGGTATTGAGAGAGGATGTAAGCGCGGCTAATGATTCAGAACAGTCTCAACCATAATGTATGCTTCCCCAAAACTGACTACTTTTTCTTAACGCTATGGTCCATTGATTTGATGTAGCCGATGAGGTCTGAGAGCTCTTCGAGTGAGAGATTATCACAGAGGTGCATTAACATCATGTTGGGTCCTGGCTCTATTTTGGTTACTTGGGCAGGATCTAGGATAGTAGGAATTCCTGCGATATTGTGCAGGGTGATTGCTTTTGTATTTTGATTTACCAGAGTTCCGATATGGTTTGCTCCACCTTTCATGGTGATGCTGACCCAGCTCTTGGCGATGACGGCTTGTGGTTTGATGATGGATTCTGCGATGTCGGCATTCTTCATGTGTCCGAGCTTGGTGAGGTCTGGTCCTTTGATTGGTTCTCCCGGCTTGATGTTGTGACAGGCTGCGCAGCCTACTTTACCGATGACTTTAGCACCTCTCTTGGGGTTTCCTTTATGTTTGGCAACGTGGAGGATGATGTCTTCGATCGATATTTTGCCGACCTTTTTTACCAGGTCCTTTTTCTGAATAGGTCGTGGGTTGAGCTCAGGGACATAGGCTTTATTTTTCTTCAGTTTGGTAACGAACTCAGCTTTGGCATCTGCATCGAGCTTAGCGTGGACTGTATTGAGAAATGAGGAAATTTTCTCTGTGCCAGCCCAATCAACTGGGTAGTAATAGGGACCGCTCGGATTGGGTTGAGTGGACCACCAAGTAGAGCCATCGTAGTCTACTTCTTTTTGGTGGAGTCTGATGAGGTTGTCAGCGATCAATGCTTTCATCTCAGTTTTTTTCTTTGTTTGAGCCGCAGAGATGAGTGCATCCACGACTTTCTCACTGTGCATAAATTTCATCACTGCTATTGCGCCGCGTTGCATGGTTTCATCCGATGAGTTCAGAGCGTTGATGCAGGCACCCTCTGCGTTGAGTGAGAGGAGAGATTGCATCGCAACATGGGGAAGAATGATTTTTGGATTCGGGGTCGAATGGACTTTCGCGATGATGTCAGCGCCATTTGGGTCTGGCGATCTGGAGACGATGAACTTCACTGATCCCTTTGTAGAAGGATTTGTAATGACGCCAGTAGCGGTGAAGGTGTTAGACCAACGCGGTAGTTTTTTAAATCGGATCACGCTATTCACATGCGTTGCTATGCCTTTAGCTCCATTTGGAAGTGGTTTTCCTGCACTGGTTTTATTCACGAAGGTTTTTCCTTTTTCCTCTGTGGCTGATTCCCATTCAAGCTCGGTGACGTCAGCAGTATCAAATCTACGATGAATGGTCGGGTTGAGCCATGCAACGTCGACATCTGTATTGTCCTTGTCTCCGAGAACAATCAGGTAGAGCTCCTTGAAGGTGCTAGTATCAACGTCGATTTTGAATTTCTGATTTCCTGTGATCGAGGGAGTGGAATCTACGGTGCTTAAGGTGGTGACAATATTCTTCGCAGGAGGGGCCGCTATCTCGATCAAGGTGTCGGCCACGGTGAGATCACCTACTCTTCCGAGGGCGATGGCTGCGGCTACTTGAACTCTTGGTTCTTCGTCATTGAGTGCGGCTTTGAGGAAATTTATATCGGCATTTTTCGCAAACTTTAAGCGGTCAGCCATGAGTCGGACGCAGTGTTCCTTGAGAAGAGGGTCTTCTGAAAGTTTAGTGAGTGATTCCTGCGCGTTGCTACCTGCTAGCTGGGCGAGTGTGTAGAGCGCTGCTACACGACTTTCTGCTGATACGATTTTATCTTTAGAAATGGCTACTAAATGAGGGAGTATGGCTTGGTCACTTCTGCGCAATATTTCTTGCTGTGTATAAACTCTCGCTGTGGAGCTTGGCGTTTTTAGCCTTGTTAGGAGCTCTTCTGTATTGAGCTTTGTTAGGTCTTGAAATTTCTTATACGTCCAGCCTTTCGGGGTCACGATAGATACAAACCCCTTATCAGGATTTCCCGTGAATCCGGCACCATCCCAGGCAGAGATATACATTCTTCCTGAGCCATCGACATCAATATCGGTAACCTGTGAGGAATCGATGAATTTCTCAGGTGCATCGGTGAAAGAGGCCCCGTCTTTTTTCACTCTGTGGATATAAATATGTGAGCGCCCCCAGTCCGTCATCATGAACGTTTTATTGTATTTATCTGGCCAGCCTGGCTCTTCAAAGTAGAGGTTTCCTGTTCCAGAACCGCCGCCATATTCACCAAGAGCGGGGATGATGTCTTCTGGGAAATTCATGTAGAGGCTTGGGTAGCCGTATTGACCACTTTGAATGTAATGACTGAAGCGTATCCACCAACCGACGCCATCATTGTTGTTCTCACGGGTCACCACATTCATAAATGGATCGATCGATACATCATAAACGTTGCGTGTTCCGTGAATGAAAGTTTCTAGCTCTGAGCCATCTGGGCGGACGCGGACGACGCCTCCGCCGTGCATGCTGAGCTTCTTACCATCGGAGCCTTTAGCACCTACAAAACCGAAATCTCCTATCGAGATGTATATCCAGCCATCGATTCCGAGGCGGATATTATTTGTAGAGTGATCGGCACCCCTTGCCTTAAGGTATTTTGGGTTTCCGATATTCGTCACTAATGCCTTGGGTGGACCATCAGCCACGCCATCGCGATCTGCATCCAGGTATAAGGAAAGTTGTTGAGTTTCTATTGTACCGTTTTTTTGTGTGGAGTGGAGTACTATGAGCCGATCACCGATAGAGATGATGCCGCGTGGATTGTCCATTTCTGCGAACACGGTTCTTTTGTCAGCCTTTCCGTCTAGATCCGTATCTATCAGCTTTGCGATGTATCCCATGTTAGGCTTTTTACCTACGGAACCCTGCAGATCAACTCCCACATAAACCTCGCCATAAGGTGATGCGGCGATTACTGCTGGGCAAGGCGTCATGCTTGTGCCTGAAAAGATTTGCGTTTCTAGTTCTGTAGGAACTGTCGTGGTGCCAGCAAATACTGATGCGGCACTCAGTGCTGAAATGAGTGAAGTGAAATAAGTTTTCTTCATGGAATAAATACTATGAGATGAATGAAATCTATCAAGCTAGTATGCTGTGATTAAGGAAATATCATCTTGAGGTAAGTTTTCTGTTGCTATCATGCTATGATATGCGGATAGTTAAGATAGATTGAATAATTTTTTACAGAGAGAGTGGGGGAGTGATGAGGGTAGAGGAATGTTTGTGTGGGCTGTTAAAGTATGTACCTTTGAGGAGATTAATTTATGATAAAGATGGAGAAACAACTAAATGAGAGTACTACAGAGGGTGCTGATTTAAGCGCAGATTCTGGAGTAGAAGCAACGGCTACTAGTTCAGGAGTAGAGAAAAATAAAGTAACAACGCAACTAATGGAGTTCGGACTGAAAGCTCCGTCGTCGCCCAGCGGAGCTAAAAATTTCGTATTAGACACAAATGTATTACTCCATGATCCAGGCTGTTTGAATCGCTTTGGCGATAACCATATTTGCATCCCTGCGGATGTGCTTAGTGAGTTAGATAAATTTAAGAACGAACAGAGTGATCGCGGTGCGAATGCGAGACAAGTCCACCGCAAGCTGACCGAGTTATTTTCTAATGAAGGCAGTGTGACTCAGGGCGTGACTACCGACGGTGGTGGCACGATCAGAATGGTAATTTATGATCCTAGCTTTTGTATGGGTAATAGCAAAATTCTAGAACAGTTCCTGCGGATATTCCCAGATAAAGCACGCGTGGATCACCGAATTATGGCAGTGACACTTCTTATTGAAGAAGCTAATAACTCTCCAGTGGTGCTAGTTACGAAAGATCTAAATATGCAGCTTAAAGCGCGTGCTGTGCATATTGTCTGTGAAGACTATCAGAATGATAAAGTAGACCCCCGCGAGGTGAGCAACTATGACATTTTTCCTGTGACAGTGACCCCAGCAGAGTTACAGAGATTTGCTAGTAGTGGGCATCTGGAGATACCTCATGAGGAACGAGAGGGCGTGGTGCTTAATCAATATGTGCTATTATCTGCTGGTGAGAAGCAAACGATGCCTGCTAGGCTAGACCCTGAGGGTGTTTTTGTAAGGTTACAGGCTCCACCGGCGTTAAGGATTCCAGATGGGCATGATTTAAAGCCTCTTAACTTAGGTCAAAAATGTCTGATTGATGCCTTACTTAACCCAGATATTTCATTAGTTACTTGCTATGGTCAGGCTGGAACAGGTAAGACCCTAGTTGCAGTTGCAGCAGGTCTACATGAGATGTTTAATAGACGGTATAGTGGGATTACTATCAGCCGTCCGATCGTAGCGATGGGTGATCAACTAGGTTTTTTACCTGGTGACCTAGACGATAAAATGCGCCCATGGCTGCAGCCGATCTATGATGCGCTAGAGTTGCTGATGGCGCCTCCTGGAGGAAGTCAGCCCCCTCGCAGAAAGCAAGGAAAGAAGGATGATGTCATCAAAAGCGTGAAAGCATACGAGCATCTAATCGAGCAGGGGGTGGTAGAAATAGAAGCGCTTTGTTATATTCGAGGTCGCTCGATTCCTAATCGATTTTTCGTGTTAGATGAGGCGCAGCAACTTACGCCGCAGGAGGCTAAGACCGTGGTCACACGGATGTCCCGTGGCTCTAAATTAGTGTTGGTAGGCGATCCCGCGCAGATTGATAATCCGTATGTGGACAGCCGTAGTAATGGCTTAGTTTACACTAGAAATCGCCTAAAAGGCCAACCATTCACCGCCCACGTCTCACTGAGCCGAGGTGAGCGTAGCCCATTAGCCGAAGCAGGTGCTCAGCTGATGTAATACAAAAAATGATACTGAATGACTTGAGTGAAGGCTTTCACGGGTATTGATGGCTTTCACTGAGTTATTGTGTAGATAGCCGATTCCATACAAAAATACTCATACTTGATGCAAGACTATTTCATCATTTAGGCATAGACTGTGTGCATGATGAATTTCAAAACAAAGCTCATTGAGCTCTGTCGCACTTTTTTGAGCTCAGGCTTGCAAGCGGATACGATTATTCTATTCGAGGGAAAAACTTTAGAGGGTTTGAAGGGAGATACTAAGTTTTGGAATACTCAAGATAGGGCTATTACGGGTAAATGCACCGAGAAAAATCTATGCAAACAAACGACCTATTTAACTCACGAAACTTGCTAATAGGTTTAGTATAGCTGATGCTCTTTCTCACCAACAAATAGGAACTCTGAATACGATGAGTAACTTCTTGGACACTTACCTGAATATGCCTGATACGGCGAAGCTTCTTTTCGATGAAATGCCAAGGTTCATCTATTTCATGAAGGACCATCAACTTCGCTTTGTCAGACTCAATCAGAACCTCATTGAAAAAATAGGCCTACCTGAAGCAGAGATCATTGGCAAAACTGACTTTGATCTCTTCCCAAAATCTATGGCGAACGCATTCTATAAAGATGATCAGCTCATTTTGAAAACTAAGCAGCCAATTCTTAATAAAGTTGAGCTCGTGCCCTCCAATCTGGGGCAGGCAGATTGGTCGCTCACGAATAAGGTGCCGATGTTTGATGAACAAGAAAACATCTTCGCTATCATCGGGGTTACTCGGCCATTTTCTACGAGTGATACAGCACGGAATTCGAGCGAGGGCCTAAGTTTAATGATCGAGCACATCAAAGAAAACTATGCGACGAAATTATCCATTGAGCGACTAGCCAGAATGTCTTCTTTATCGGTTAGTGCTCTGGAACGAAAATTCAAAAAGGTATTTCATATCAATCCTTCTCAATATATTTTGAACATTAGGATCCAAGAAGCTTGCCAGCTGTTAATCCATAGTTCACAACCTCTGATTAACATTGCTAATGACTGTGGCTTCTATGATCAGAGCCATTTTAGTCGCCAGTTCTCTAAAGCGATGAATATTTCACCACTCAAATACCGAAAGCAATTTAGGATTTGATCACTTATCAATAATATCTAGTATAAACGAATAACTAAAAAAACTATGAAACTACACAACGCAATGTGGCCAGGAGTCGTCGGTAAAGATGATGCATCTGACCAGCCTACTATCTCACTAGACAAGATGCTCAAGCTCACCGCCGAGGCATCAGTCGATGGACAAAAATTCGATGGAGTGGATCTCTTCTTATTCCATCCTCACATCGACCCTGAGGCTTCTGATGATGTCATCCGCGCGATGGCAGATAAGATCGCATCAAAAGGATTTAACATAGGATCACTGGTGGCACCAATATGGCCAGGCACGATCGGAGACTCAGCATTTGGCTCATCGGAACAACGTGAGAAATTCCTTAAGGCGATTCATTACGCTTGCCGAGTTGCAAAGATTTTCAAAGAGCAAGGAGCGCGCCAGTATGGAGCAATAAGAATCGATTCTGCAGGAAGCCCAGAAGAGTTTGCCAAGGATGAACTGGGGAATACTAAGCTACTAGCTAACACTTTCAGAGAAGCTGGTAAAATAGCAGGGGGGCATGGTGAAAGGCTTGCCGCTGAGGGCGAAATCTGCTGGGGAGGCATGCACTCATGGAAGCACATGTTAGACACATTAGAAGCAACAGGAACACCTGAAACAGTGGGGTTCCAAGCAGATTTAGCGCATACATATCTGTATCTGTTAGGACACAATGCACCCGAGCAGGCACTGCTCAAAGAAGGGTATTGCGAAGAAGAGTTCTGGGCAGCTTACCAGACTCTAACAGATAAACTACGTCCTTGGACGATTGATTTTCACGTGGCGCAGAATGATGGCTCAGTTCATGGATCAGGCTCACACGATAAAACAGGACGGCACTGTCTGGCTGATCACCCGAATGGTAAACTTGATATCACCCGCTGTTCTCAGATGTGGTTAAAAGACTACGCGGAGAGAGGGATAGAGCATATTTGCTGGGATGGATGCATGTTTGATAACAGCGTCTTGGAAGAAAGTAAAACTTGGGATACCATCCTAGGTGCGATGCTTGATGTTAAAGCAGGTCTATAATCAGAACTTTAAGAAAATACTATTATGAGCGAAATAAAATTTGGAGCTGAAATCTATACATGGTTTATGGATGGCTATGGCGAAGGCAATAAAAACAAGCTAGGCCACATGGCAGACATCGTAGGGAAAGCAGGATTCAAAGGTATCGAGCCAATGGTTCTTGAGCCTTATGACGACTACTGGATGGGCGACTACAAGGATCCAGCCAAGCTTAAAGATGCACTAGATGAAGCGGGTATTGAGCTCGCGGCACTGGCTCTCATTTGTAAATGGGATGGTGAAGAAGAGACTGAGTCTGAACGTGCCTGTGCTGACTGGACTATAGAAATGCTCAAGCACTTCCCTGGAGCAGCTCTTGGAACCGTGCCACTTCCTGATGGGAGGCATGATATACAGCAACGCAGACTCAATCTAGTCAACAACGTCAATCGCGTATCACGCAGAGCGGCTGATGCTGGACTCACATGTTCATTTCACCCGAACTCTCCTCCGGGATCGATGGTCCGTACGCAAGATGATTATGATGTGGTGCTGAACTCCTTAGATCCATCCGTCACTGGCTGGACTCCGGATGTGGGACACATCATCCGTGGTGGAATGGATATCATCGGCACCATGACTAAATGGCAGCACCTGATAAACCACGTCCACTACAAGGATTATTCAGGAAATGGTCCAGAGCCATGGGCACAGATGGGAGAAGGGAAAGTGGACTTCCATAAGATCACTGAATTTCTTGTAGCGAGAGACTACAAGGGCTGGATAATCTGTGAAGATGAATGCGAGATAGCCATCACCCAGCCAGATGAAGTCACTATGCAGAATGGCCAATGGTGTAATGAGCAATTACTGCCACTTATTTAAACCCTGATTAACATGAAATTTAACCCTAAACTGATCAACTCACCACTTGATGCTGCGGACGAACTCATTGATGGACTTGTTGAGGCATACAATGGGGAATGTTATAAAGTAGGAACGCGCTCTATTGTTAAAAGCAATATTGCTTCTGATAAGGTGGCGTTACTCGTTGGCGGTGGTGCTGGGCATGAGCCTATTTATCACGCGATGGTTGGTAAAAATATGGCTGATGGCGCAGCATGCGGAGATATTTTTGCCGCACCAGCTCCGAACATCGTCAAAGAAGCAGCGCTCGCTATTGATCAAGGAGAAGGGGTGTTATTTCTTTACGGAAACTACGCTGGAGACATCATGAATTTTGACCTTGGAGCAGAACAGTCCGAGGATGAAGGAGTAGAAGTTCGGACAGTATTGATCGCGGATGATGTTGCGTCGGCACCTGTTGAAAGAAAAAAAGATCGTAGAGGGATTGCTGGTCTAGTCCCTATCGTGAAAATAGCTGGAGCAGCTTCACAGCATGCTGCGGATCTAGAATCACTCGCTCAAACAGTAGAGAAAGCGTGTCTTCAAACTCGCTCAATAGGTTGTGCTATGGCACCAGGGTCGATACCGGCCACGGGCAAGCCTACCTTTGAACTAGAAGAGGGCATGATAGGCTTAGGGATGGGGATCCATGGTGAAGCTGGAGTTAAAGATATTCCCATGACCACTGCGGCAGAACTAACACCTATCATGTTAGACTACATTATCGAAGACTTTGAAAAAGATGTTGAAGTTGAACCTCTCAAATCAGGTGATTCGATTTTATTTTTGATCAACTCCTTGGGAGCCACCACGATGATGGAAAGTCTTATCTGTATGCGCACCGCAGCGGATTACTTTGAAGAACGGGGGATAGAGCTATTTGACGTCATGATCGGTTCCTACGTTACTTGTCAGGAAATGGCGGGTATTTCGTTTTCGGTGACAAGATTAGATGACGAGCTGAAGGAATTATGGTCGATGCCTTGTCAGTCATTTTGCTATTCAAAAATGCAAGGGCCTCTCGATGCAGAAAACACAGAGACAAATAAAACAGCGTCAACAAAATCTGTTAGAAAAGCGAAACGGAAAGAAGTGAAACCACAACTTGAATTATCTAGATCTGAATCTGGACTCACGATTGAGCAAACTCAAGAGATGTTGCTTTTGGTTGCTGATGCCATCATCGCCGCCGAGCCAATACTTTCACAAGCAGACCGTGATCTTGGAGATGGCGACCACGGGCTTGGTATGGAGCGTGGATTCACTGCACTCAAGAAGAATTTAGACCCAACATCAGCGACGTTTAGCTCTCTGCAAGAACTTTTCAAAACAGCAGGGATGTCACTTCTCAGCACTATGGGGGGAGCCTCAGGAGTCGTGTTCGGCTCACTATTCCTAGCGGGTGATAAGACAATGTATGGGGCAAAATACTTTGGTCCTCGAGAATTATCTCACTTATTAAATCAATCACTAGCGGATGTGATGAAGCGAGGAGGAGCTAAGCCCGGAGACAAAACCATGATCGACGCTCTAGCACCAGCTGCGACCACTGCGAAAGAAATGATCAATAAGCCTATAGTTGAATCTATCACCAAGGTTTCCGAAGCGGCAACCAATGGTAAAGAAGCAAGTAAGGCAATGTTAGCGACAATGGGCAGAGCGAAAACTCTCGGAGAAAAGACCATTGGGCTACCAGACGCTGGTGCCATATCAGTGTCCATCATCCTCAAAACAATGCAGGACTTCATTACGGAGTCTCACTCTTAATGATCCGCCCTAGACAGGTAGGATAGATCAAGAGTGAGAGGAAGATAATCAATTTCTGCGATTGTTGGCTTTTCATGCTGAGGGGAATGGTCTAGCGTGTCTTTAATGCTAAAATTTATCGATCAAGGAGGCCCATTTGTTTGGGTGCTATTAGTGCTTTCATTTGTAGGGATGATGATTGTGCTGGAGAAAATCATCTTTTTCCAACGTACGAAAATCCATGTGGGAGACCTTATGCTGGGCTTGGCTAACCATGTCCGTAAAGGGGCGCATGACGAAGCACTTCGCGAGGCTGCACGCGCTCCAGGCTCTGTAGCTAGGGTAGCGCATGCTACCCTGATGCGGTATTACCTACCAAGAGCAGATCTGCGGGATATAGCGATGGAGGCTGGGCAAATGGAGGTGCCACGGATTGAGAAAAATCTACGTGGGCTATACACCGTGGCATTGATTGCCCCACTGATAGGGATGCTGGGCACCGTGAACGGGCTGATCGACACCTTTGTGAAGATGAGTAATAGTAGTGGTCTAAGCTCAAACTTAGATATGGCGAAGGGAATCTATGAAGCACTGATCACGACTGGTCTGGGCTTACTAGTAGCAGTCCCAGCGTATCTATTTTACTTGTATTTTGTGGGTAGGGTCAAGCGGCTAGTTCACCGGATAGAGCGTGGAGCAATAGAGATAGTGAATATCATTTGTGATGAGCGAGATGCTCCGAAGTCAGAAGAAATTGAGATTTCTGATGTGCTGGATGGTAAAGATCCCTCAATAACAAATCCAGCAAAAAAAGCGTCTAAAAAATCTAAGAAATGAAGCTCGAAATGTCATTACCGCAACGCCCAGGACTGATCTATACTACACCGGTATTAGATATTCTCGTGTTGGTTTTAGTGTTTCCGCTGCTCGGATCGTCGTTTACTACGGATGCCGGGATCGAGCTCACATTGCCAGATACTGGGCATCGATTTGATAGGATGGAACGCAGTATTGTGGTCACTGTGAAGGGCTCCACTGAGCAGCAGATCTTTATCAATCGCCGTATGGTCAAGCAGAGAGACCTGCTAGAAGAACTGGCAAACGAGGCCGTGAGCTGGCAGGGCGGGGGAGCCGTGGGAATTATTTTTCGAGTGGATAAGCGTGTGCCAAGTGGTTATAAGACTTTCATTGGCGACAAGTTATTAGCGGAAGGATACCGCGTCTATGATGCTGGTAATCCAGCCAGTAAGTGATGTTATTTTCTAAGAATAAGAAACTCCAGCGAGATAGAAATGCGGGATTAGTTTTCCGCTGGAGGGGTGGCTATGGCTTGAACCGTGGTGGCTCCACGATCGCATTTCTAGTGACTGCTATCGTGTTCGCAGGTGGCTTCATCATGCTCAACGTCTATGCTAAGTCAAACACGGTGCCGAGCAGGTACCGCGCCTCAATGATCCAGCTTGGCAAGATGGACGACGACCTCACTTGGTGGGTGGAGAAAAATGGCCCAAATCTTCCCGTTTGGTCGGAGTATGGAGATGAGCAGAGTGATGCGCGCGTAAATGCACAGCTAATGGAGGAATTAAGAGAGTCTAATAGTGGCGCATATCTATATGAAGACGTACAGATGCAGCAGATAGAGATCGATGACGAGGGGGTCTATGCGCTTAACAATAGATGGTTGCCGGCAGTAACGAGGTTTTCGGTTGCTGACGGTGGTCTCGCCGCCGATATCGCTGAGGTCGGCTGGAAATTAAAATTAAATGCCAGTGAGGAGCTCGCTTTGAGATTACCAGATGCGCTAGAGTATGGCAACTGGATCCCGGAAAGATGGCGTGGTCGATCTGTTAGAATGATTGTTGCGGTGGATATTACAGGTAAGGTTTTGAGTGCCAATCCAGCTGAATGGAATGAGAGTAGAACTGTGAAAGAATTTGAGAAATGGGTGCAGACGCTACAATTTAAGCCTGCTGATAAAGAGCAGGGCCAAACAGTGACTGGTGTAATAGATCTAAGTTATTCACCTATAGTAAATAGTGAGGCCAAGCCTAAGGAGGAACAGCCATGATCGAGATAAACTTTGAGGAGTTTAGCCTATTCATTGTCTCTGGATGCGTGCTGGTGATGGGCCTGCTGTTGCTGGTGCATTCTATTCGATCCAGAAGCTACCGCAGGAAGAGATTTTATCAGGTAGTGCAGTGCCCAGTATGCGGCGAAGTCTTCGATGACCGCAGCTCAGAAAAAATGCCAGAATGTAAAGGTTGTGGCAGAAAAACGATACGAGGCTATGATAAAAGCTTGGGCTAGTAGCTTATGATACCATCCTCACAGTGATACTGGATTGATCGTTTGATGGAATGATTTGAAAGTGCAGCAAAGCTGACTGGGGAACGAGCAAACCACGATCACTGTTCAAATGGTATTATATATAAATCATGAGAGTATATTCCCAAAATCTGTAGGGTTCATTCTATGGTTTAAGCCTAGAAAACGATATTCTGAGCTACAGCCATAGTGATCAATTAAAACCTTACTTAGCACATGGATATTGAAATTCTAAATTATAGGATGTCCGGTGCACTTGCAAAAAAAAGCTGTCGGAGTGTGTCCGACAGCTTTTTTTAAAATATTTTTGGAATTAACTTTTTGTGTTAGCTACTAATACTACCTACTTTTTAGGTGCAGAAAGAGTTGGTGCAACTGCTGAGGCGGCCTTAATTTCCACAAGCTCGAGTTCGAAGATTAGAACACTGTTCGGGCCACCAGGACCTCTTGGGCTGGGACCATAACCAAGTGCTGGCGAGAGGAAGAGTTTCCACTTTGATCCCGTAGGCATCATTTTAAGAGCTTCGGAAAAACCAGGGACAACACTCAAACCAAACTCAACAGGAGCGTTATCTGGGTTGTGTTTGATAGAGCTGTCGAATTCTTCTCCATCGAGCAATGATCCCTTATAACGTACCATGAATTTGGTGCCTTGATCAGGTCCTGCGCCGGCGGGAGCCGCATAGGTTTTGCCGGTTCCCTTGGTGAGAATCTCATACTGCAAGCCGCTCTTGGTGGTTATGACGCCTTCACGCTTACCATTTTTTTCAAGATATAAGGTGCCTTCGGCTTGTTTTACCTTAGCTTTGTCTGCCTCGCGTTCTTTAGCCGCTGCCTGCATGGCAGTCATGACCGCTTGGATTTTTGCCTCAGGGACATCGATCTTTTTACCGCTCATGCCGGCAAGAAATCCTTTGACTAATTCTTCGGTACTGAATTCTTCTGCCTTGAAACCGGCTTGTTGAAGCCCGCTACCTTGCTGAAACCCAAAGAAGTAGGAGGAGACCATTTTCATTTCTTCCGCAGTCGGCTTAGGGCCAGCTGGTATTACGGGAGGTGCTCCTGGAGCAGGAACTTGAGCGCTGAGAGAGCTTGCACCGACGAGGCCGGCAAGCGTAATGACTCCTAAAATAGAGGTGATATTTTTCTTTTTCATAGTTTGTATATAGGTAATTTGCAAGCAAGCTAGGGGCCATAGCCTATTCTGTCCAGCGGTTTATCGGGATCACTATTAATTCTGCCTCTCAGTCCCTAACTCTAGGTGAATGTCTCGTATTCTTCTCGTCGGAGATGTGGTCTGCATTGGCATGAGCCTTATACCATCCTCACAGTGATACTGGATTGAT